>ENA-UOIY01000460-UOIY01000460.1-human-gut-metagenome-genome-assembly--contig:-P114-NODE-460-length-67063-cov-9.653862_pt1 | contig 67063 bp, 68 predicted proteins | sample MGYA00242335_ERZ723882 | MGnify/ENA metagenome assembly ERZ723882 | reverse complement strand
GTTGAGCAAAAGTCAGCGTGGGAATGGTGTGGTATCTTTATCTAAGTGAATCCCCGGTCTCCCACTTGGATATGGACTGTCGGGAGACGTCCAGCTCCGCGGCCAGGTCGCCCTGAGAGAGCCCATGCTCCGTCCGGAGCCGGTATATAGTTTCTGAAAGCGCCATGAACAGCTGTACCTCCTGGGTCATTATATCGCGAGTATACCCGCCGCGCCGCAGGAAGGTCAACCAAGCGGCCTTTAAAATTTAGCAACCGGCAGTTGCACAGCATAAAAACAGGGCAGGGCGCGCGAAAAACGCACCCTGCCTCGCATCATTTGGAGCCCGCGTGGTCCGGAAGGGACTCCTTTTGCCGTTTGAAGCTGCCGGCCGTGAAGATGATGAGGCCGACGACGATGAAGCCGAACATGATGAGCTTGGAGGGCGTCGCGCTCTCGTTGAGGAAGAGTATGCCGCAGATGAAGGTGATGGTCGAGCTGGTGTACTGCATGATGCCCACGACCTTGAAGGGCAGGTCGTTGACGACGTAGGTGTATAGTATCATCGGCGTCGCCGCGACTATGCCGGAGAGCACCAGCAGCACGGAGCCGGAGAGGTCGATGGAGGCCATGCCGCCCTCGCCGCGGAAAAAGATGATAGACGCGATGATGGCAAAGGGCGTCAGCAGCGTCGTCTCCACGGCGATGCTGATTATCGGGTCAGAATTCGCGGCCTTCTTGACCGTGGCGTAGAGCGGCCAGGAGAAGGCGCAGAGCACCGCCACGATGGGGAAGGAGCCGTATTGCACCGTGCTTATCAGCACGCCCAGCGTGGCCACGCCGACGGAGATGTACTCGAGCAGATGCCCGCGCTCGCGGAAGAGCACGAGGCCGATTATGAACATGACCATCGGGTTCATGTAGTAGCCGAGCGAGACGTCGAGCACGTGCCCGTTCATGACGGCCCAGTTGTAGAGCCCCCAGTCGGCGCAGATGAACACCGCGGCGGGCACGAGATATTTCATCAGCGCGCGGTTGCGGAAGGTGGCCAGCAGCTCCTTGAGGCGGCCGGTGCAGATGAGGAAGAGCCAGGTGAATATCGCACTCATGACTATCCTGCCGCAGAGGACGAAGAGCGCGTCAAACTGCCCGAGCAGGTTCCAGTAGAGCGGCTGCAGACCCCAGATGAGGTAACACAGCAGCAGTGCAAGCAGGGATTTCTTTGTGCGTGACAAGCCTTATTCCTCCTCTTTTACAAAGCTCACGGAAGAGCCGTATCCCGGCCGGATGCCGACATAGGTCGTGCCTATGCCGAGGTCGAGCGGCGTGCCGTCCTTGAGGTAATAGTGGAAGGGCTCCGTGTTGCTCTCGCGCTCCCAGGTTATCTCGACGCACTTGCCGCCGCAGACGAAGTAGCCCTCGCCCGTGCCCGTGGTGCGCACGGAGAGGCGGCCCGCGTCGTCGATGACGGAGACGTCCGTCGTGAGGAAGAGCAGATTCTTGAAGGTCATCTGCACGCCCGCTGCGTCGTCCACGTACTCGGAGCCGTATTCATAGGCGTAGTAGAGCCCGTTGTTGTCGTTATACTCAAAGCTGGTGGTCTTGAAGCTGTTGTAGCCTATCTCGGCATACGTCGCCTCATCGGTGCACTGGTCGGCGGCGTCCTCGGAGAAGGTGAGGCCGTAGTCATAGGCGCCGCCCTCGTGCGTGAGGGAGAAGCCCTCGTCCTCCGCGGCCTCTATCAGCTTGGCGCCGATGGAGAAGAGGCTGTGCTCGATGCCGTAGTGCATGCGGTCCGGGTCGCGGTAGAACGCGCCCTCGACATAGGTGCCGAGCACGCCGTCGAGGTGGTCCACGTCGTAGCCGCTCATCTCGGTGTAGCTCTCCTGACTGCCGCCCGCATGGATGACGATGGCGTCGTAGGAGATGCCGACGTCGGCGTAATAGGGCCGGATGCTGCGCAGGCTGCCTATCTTCTCAACGTCGCTGATGTCCGTGAATATGGCCATCATGCGCGTGACGCCGCCCTCGGCGGGTATCTCATAGATGATCTCGGCATTGGACACGCCGCACTGGGGCAGGGCCTGCTGGATGTTGTTAATCATTATTGCAAAGGGCCGGTTCGCGCTTATGTCCTCCTCCATCGGCTCGCCGCTGAGGGGGTTGGCGTAGGGCAGGGGAGTGGGCGTCGGCTCCGGCGTGGCAGTGGGCGTAGGCGCGGGCGTGACGTCGGTGGTGGGGTCGGGCAGACCCGAGGTCTCGGGCGGCACGGTCCCGCAGGCGGCAAGGGAGAGGAGCATGGCCGCGGCCAGGGCGGCGGAAAGCAGCTTTTTCATGTCAAGGACCTCGCATTGCTGAATATATGAAAACAATAATACTCCGGCCCGGCCCCGTTGTCAAACACTCAGCAGCGTGGTAAAATATAAATAATCAAAGCGAAATGGAGATGCTTAGTCATGTACGATGAAATAAAAGAACAGGCCCGCGCCGCGATGCAGGAGCTGCTGGAGCTCGCCGCACCCAAGCCGGGCAGCCTCGTCGTGGTCGGCTGCTCCTCGAGCGAGATCATGGGCGCGCGCATAGGCAAGGGCAGCACCCCCGAGGCCGCCGAAGCCGTTGTGGACGCCATCTACCCGCTCATAGAGGAGCACGGGCTCTACCTCGCCGCCCAGTGCTGTGAGCACCTCAATCGCGCGCTGATAGTCGAGCGCGAGGCGGCTGAGAAGTTCGGCTACGAGCCGGTCTGCGTCATCCCCCAGCCGAAGGCGGGCGGCTCCTTCGCCACCGCCGTGTGGAAGCGCATGAAGGACCCGGTACCCGTCGAGCACGTCCGCGCCTCCGCGGGCCTCGACATCGGCTGCACGCTCATAGGCATGCACCTCAAGGAAGTCGCCGTGCCGCTGCGCCTCTCCGTCAAGCACATCGGCGAGGCCTCGGTCAGCGCCGCGCGCACCCGCCCGAAGCTCATCGGCGGCGTCAGGGCCGTGTACCCCGACAAGGTCTGAGGCAAAAGAAAACCGCCGCACAAACCGTGCGGCGGTTTTTGTTATTAAAGTGAAGCTCAAACGAAGTGCAGAGCGAGCGTCAGGACGACGAAGGCGAGACCGACCCACTTGGTGGCCTTTGCGAGCTTGGCGTCCATAGTCTTGGCCTTGCCCTTGGAGAGGAAGGTGTCCGCGCCGCCGGCGATGGCGCCGGAGAGGCCGGAACGCTTGCCGGACTGGAAGAGGACGATGACCGTAACAGTGAGGGCGGAGAGAAGCTGCAGAATCGTGAGAGCGATGTACATTTAAATTCAATCCTTTCGGTATCGTAAACACTTATCGCAAAAGAGTGCTTAGATACTATACCACACCATATAGCGGTTTTCAAGCAGAATTTTTCCCAAATGCAAGGTTTTCTCACAAAAAATGCTTTGCGCCCCGGTTTCGTCCGGGGCGCTGGCGTTTCAGGCGCTCGCAGAGGGCGCCGCTGAGGTCTCAGGCATGGTCGAGACGTTCACATCGACCGTGGGCACCGGCTTGGGTGTGGGGGTCATGTTGGTGGTGACGTCGGCGGGCTTATCGGTAATAACGCCGTCGTCAGTCCTGGCGCAGCCAGAGAGCACGCACACGAGCGCCGCAGCGCTCAGGAAACAGGCAAGCAGCTTCTTCATAGCGATCTCCTTCACAAAAAGTTTACGACCATATGATGCTCTTTTTTACGAAAATTATGTTGCAATTTTTAAAAAATCATATAATATAGGTGTGCACAGTTAGTGCTATAAAACACTAAGGAGGAATAATATAATGGAGCTTAAGGACAGCAAGACCTATCAGAATCTCGCCACCGCCTTTGCCGGGGAGTCTCAGGCCCGCGTGAAATATGAGTTTTATGCCTCTCAGGCGAAGAAGGACGGCTACGAGCAGATCGCGGCCTTCTTCACCGAGACTTCCAATAACGAGAAGGAGCATGCGAAGCTCTGGTATAAGCACATGGCGGGCGGCAAGGTCGGCCCCACCACCGAGAACCTGAAGCTCGCCGCCGCCGGCGAGAACTACGAGTGGACCGAGATGTACGCCGAGTTCGCCAAGACCGCGCACGAGGAGGGCTTTGAGGCCATCGCCAAGCAGATGGAGGGCGTCGCCGCCATCGAGAAGCAGCACGAGGAGCGCTATCGCGCCCTGCTCAAGAACATCGAGGACGCCCAGGTGTTCACCCGCGTGGGCGAGCAGGTCTGGATCTGCCGCAACTGCGGCCACGTCCACGTCGGCCCCAGCGCCCCGATAGTATGCCCCGTCTGCGCCCATCCCCAGGCCTACTTCGAGCTTCGCTGCCAGAATTATTGATAACCGGCACAAATCAACCCCCCGGCATGGCGCTGGCCATGCCGGGGGGGTTCTTTACTCTGCGTCAATGCGCCGCAGAACTATTTTTCCGTCGCTGTCATTGATAACGAGCTTGCCGCTCCCGGCCATGTGCCAGGAACCGCCCGCGAGCGTGACGGTACATCCGTCCACATCCTCGGTGCAGATGTCGACCGCCGCGTTATAGTGCACATAGGTGCCGAGCTCGACCTCGCGGTATTCGCCGTCCACGAGCATGCGCATGTCGTACTCATACCAGTCGGTGGGCCCGCTCAGCGTGTCCGAGACCTCAAGCACGATGGAGCCGTCGTCCGTTGACCAGATGGTGCCCGGCTGAGACAGAACGAAGTGCGATAGATCATACTTCATGCTGAACCCCGCAACAGACATTGCGGCCACGGTAACGAGCACCACTGCGCCGAAGAGGTGGATGTGCCGGAATCTTTTCAGTTTGCCCGCCCGGTGCAGCCCCATGAGGACGAGGCTGAGCACGAGAAAGGCAAGAAAGCCGAGCGCTATGAGTATGGGAATGATGAACATATCTCACCCTCCAGGCTCACGCGGCGCGCTGAGGCTCACTCCGCAGCGTCGGCGGGGGTCTCAGCAGCTGGGGTGGTCTCGGCGTCGGCGGTGTCGCCGGCGTCCTTGACGGCGGAGTCGAGGTCAGTGCCGAAGAACTCGTGCACGGCGTCCAGCGCGTCCTTCATGTCGCGGTAGACCTCGTCGGTGATGAAGTCCCAGGGACTGCCGGACTCGTAGGAGTTGATGGCCGCGTGCAGGTCCACCATGCGGTAGTGCCAGCCGTAGTCGTTAATGCCGTAGTCGTAGAGGTCGGCCATGTAGATGGGCTTGTAGCTGACGTCGGAGATCCAGGTCTCGCCGGTGTCGGTGTCCTTGGTGAGCTGGATGTTCACGAGGGCGGAGATGTCCGTGTACTCGTCGTTCTGGCAGGAGAGCATGTTGCCCAGGCTGTAGCAGATGAAGCCCGTGCGCTCATTGCCGTCGGCGTCCTTGACGGTGCGCAGTTCCATGGGCTGGGGCACGCGGCAGTGGCCGCCGATGATGATGTCCGCGCCGTTTTCAAAGAGGAAGTCGGCGATCTCGTACTGCTGGTCGGTGGGCTGGGTGGCAAACTCCGTGCCCCAGGACATGAATACGAACACGATGTCAGCGCCAGCCTCCTTCGCGGCGGCAAGGTCGCCCTTCATGAGGTCGTAGTCGATCTCGGTCCCGCCGCTGAGGTAGTCCGTGGCGCAGACGCTGGCCGCGTACTCAAAGCCCGCGATGGGGACGTTGTTCGTGTCGCAGGTGTAGGCGAGGAAGGCGACGTTGATGCCGTTTATGTCGGCCATGAAGCGGTTGCCGCTCGCGTCGCGCTCTTCCTGCGTGCGATAGGTGCCGACGTGGTCAAGGCCCGCGGCGTCAAGCGCGTCCAGCGTGTAGTCGATGCCGTCCTTGTAGGAGTCCACGCAGTGGCTGGTCGCCGTGTTCACAAGGTTGAAGCCGACCTCGGCGATGGACGCGGCCAGGTCGGTCGGGGACTTGAAGAGGGGATAGGCCGTGTAGTTGGTGCCCTCGGAGAAGGTGGTCACGAGGGAGCAGACGGAGTAGTCCGCGTTTGCAATGAAGTCCTTGAGTATGCCGAAAATGGGGACGTAGTCATAGCCCGTGTCGCCCGCGGCCTCGCCGTTCAGGCCCGTGTGCATGACGATGTCGCCGCCGACGGCGAGCGTGCTCGTGACGGTGTTTACGTGCTCGGGAGTTTCGTCCGGCGTCTCCTCGGGCTCTTCCGAGGGGGCGGCCGTGTCGGCCACGACCGGCGGGGGAGTGACCTCCGTCTGCTCGGCGGGTTTAACAAGAGAGGCTATCACGATGGCGGCTATGACGAGCACGATCGCAGCCGCAATAGTGATGAGCACTATTTTGAGTTTTTTGTTCATATCAGACCTCCATGCGCCATCCGGCGCGGTATACAGCTAAAATATGATAGCATATGGAGCCTTGAATTGCAAATTTTTTGATATCCGTTGAAGAGCACGCCGCCGCGTGTTACAATGCGCACATGGACGATTTGAAGAAAAACGAAATATACGAGGCCGCCATGACCGGCTTCACCTCCGAGGGCGCGGGCGTGTGCCGGATAAAGGGCCGCGCCGTGTTCGTGCCGCGCGCCCTGCCCGGCGAGACCTGGCGCGTGCGCATCGTGAAGGTCACAAAGACCGCTGTGTTCGGCAGGGGGGAGGAGCGCCTCACCACCTCGCCCGAGCGCGTCGAGCCGGACTGCCCCAACTTCGGCCGCTGCGGCGGCTGCAACCTCATGCACATGAGCTACGAGTGCGAGCTGCAAATGAAGCTCGACCGCGTGAACGACGCGCTGCGCCGCATAGGCGGCACCGAGGTGCGCGCGGAGCGCATCCTGGGTTCGGAGCGCGTGGAGGGCTACCGTAACAAGGCCATCTATGCCGTCGGGGAGGGTGAAAACGGCCCCGTCGCGGGCTTTTACCGCACCGGCAGCCACGACATAATCCCCGCGCCGAACTGCCTGCTGCAATCTGACGAGGCGTCAAAGTGCGCCGGGGCCGTCGTAGACTGGATGCGCACAAACGGCGTCAGCGCCTGGAACGGCCGCTCCGGCACCGTGCGGCACGTCTACACCCGGCGCGCAAGGGACGGCACGGCGCTCTGCTGCGTCGTGACGGGCCGGAGACTGAGCCCGTCGCTCACGCGCTCGCTGACCGAAGCGCTGCGCAGCGCCTGCCCGGCGCTCACCGGCGTGGTGGAGTGCGTGAACCGCACGGAGGGCAATACGGTCCTCAGCGGCGACTTCCGCACGCTCTGGGGCTCCGGCACGCTGCGGGACCGGCTGTGCGGCTTTGAGTTCGAGCTCGCGCCCCAGGCGTTCTATCAGATAAACCCGCCCCAGGCCGAGCGGCTGTACGCCCAGGCGCTTGAGTACGCCCTGCCTGAGCGCGGCGGGACTGTGCTGGACCTCTACTGCGGCGCGGGCACGATAAGCCTGTGCCTCTCGCAGCGGGCCGAGCGCGTCATCGGCGCTGAGATAGTGCCAGAGGCCGTGGAAAACGCGCGCGCCAACGCGGAGAGGAACGGCGTTACCAACGCCGAATTCATCTGCGCCGACGCCGGCGAGGCCGCGAGGGAGTTCAAAGCCCGCGGCATAACGCCCGACGCCATAGTCGTGGACCCGCCCCGCAAGGGCATGGACGCCCCGGCCCTGGAGGCCATAGCCTCCATGCAGCCCGACCGCCTGGTCTACGTCTCCTGCGACCCCGCCACCCTCTCCCGCGACATCTCCCGCCTCCGCCCCCTAGGCTACACCCCCGCCTCCGCCCTCGCCGTGGACATGTTCCCCCGAACAGCGCACGTTGAGACGGTAATGCTTTTGTGCCAACAAAAACCGGACGACCACATATATGTTGAGCTTGACTTGGATGAATTGGACGCTACGTCGGCTGAGACTAAGGCAACTTATCAGGAAATCAAGGAATACGTGCTAAAACATAGAGGGTTTAATGTTTCCAGCCTCTATATAGCCCAGGTGAAACGCAAGCTGGGTCTTGAAGTTGGCGAAAGCTACAACAAGCCCAAATCGCTGCGCACAAAGACTCCGGTCTGCCCTCCAAACAAAGAGTCAGCAATCATTGACGCTCTGAAGCACTTTGACATGATATGACCGCAAGCACAGCGCAGCGTAGCCGGCTCATGGAGTAAATGCAATTGGCGTATCAGCGCAGGAACGACAAAGCAAGAGCAGCCGCAGAACCTGTAATTTCTGCGGCTGCTCTTTATTGCCCTGTAAAACAGACTGCTATATGGCTTCGCGTGTAATCCGTTTTGCACCATCGGCTCGGTTTGGCATTCTATGCAGTTAAGATATATCGTTTGCGATTATAGCGATGTCAATCGTCAAATATACGCTAAAGCTTTCTGCGAACTAGGAGCCTCATGGTGTGCGTCTTATATTTCGCACTAACAAACATACACAATAGACATATTTACGAAATACCATGGATTTTTAGAACATTTTACGCCATTGAGTCCATGCCGTTTCAACCTTGTTCTGGTATAGATTCTGGTACGCACCGGCTCTGCTTGCTGGTTGCGGGCAACGCAGCACAGCGCATGGGTTTACCCCATGCGCTGTGCTTGTGCTGTGATTAAATTACGCGTTCCACGCCCTGACCTGCGCCTCGAGCCAGCTGCACCAGGCGTCGACGCCTTCGCCGGTCTTGGCGCTGATGGGGAATATCTCAATATTCGGGTTGCGCTTGAGCGCGAACTCGCGCACCTTGTCCATGTCGAAGTCGAAGTAAGGCATGACGTCTATCTTGTTTATGATAAGCGCCTGGCACACCTCGAACATCAGCGGGTACTTGAGCGGCTTGTCGTGGCCCTCGGGGACGCTCAGGAGCGCGACGTTCTTCACCGCGCCGGTGTCGAACTCCGCCGGGCAGACGAGGTTGCCGACGTTCTCCAGAATCGCGAGGTCGAGGCCGGCCGTGCCCAGTTCTTTCAGGCCCTGCTCGGTCATGCCCGCGTCGAGGTGGCACATGCCGCCCGTGTGGAGCTGGATGGACTTCACGCCCGTCTCGGCGATGGCGCGCGCGTCCACGTCGGAGTCTATGTCCGCCTCCATGACGCCGATGCGGAGCTTGTCCTTCAGGCGGGCAATCGTGGCCTTGAGCGTCGTGGTCTTGCCGCTGCCGGGGCTGGACATGAGGTTGAGGAGGAAGGTGTGCTCCTTCTTCAGCTCCGCGCGCACCCTGTCGGCCTCGCGGTTGTTGTCTGCGAACACGCTCTGCTTTATCTCTATGACTTTGAGTTCAGACATATTATTCTCCCACATCTGCTACTTTCAGCTCTTTTATCATGAATTCTTTGCCGTGCAGCACTGAGTAATCGTCGCTGCCACACTTTGGGCAGACCGCGTCAGTTTCAAATGGGTTAAAGCACGTGCCACAGTCACGGCACTCGACCTGAGCTGGAATTATTTCAAGCTCCAGTTTAGAGCCCTCTAACGCAGTCCCTTTTACCGCGCCACGATATACGCTGCGCATCATTTGAGGCACAACGGAGAAGGTCTCGCCGACCTGAAGCACAACCGATTTCACATCGACCTTTTGCTCAAGAGCAATAGCTTCGACCCTCTCCACCACGTCGATTATAAGCCCCAGTTCGTGCATCAGGCCTCCAGCTTTATGCGGTTGAGCACATGACGCATACGTGAGGCGTTGTAGATTACAGGGACAGGATAGGTACCGTTGCCCTCTGCCAGTGCCCACTTGATTATCTGCGGATAGTCGTTCTCGTTCAGGAAGTCAAAGCCTGTGGGCAGACCCATCTCGGCATTGAGGCGGCGTATAGCGGCGATAAAGGCGTTTGCCTTTTCTGCTTCTGTGCCGGAAGTCTTGACGCCCGTAATTTCCGCAAGGTGGGCGAGCTGGGGATGGACGGCGGCGCCATAATCCTCAAGGACGATCGGAAGGATTACGCTGTTGGCCAGTCCATGAGCGGTGTTGTAGATTCCACCCATAGCGTGGGCGATGGCGTGGACGTAGCCTACGCCTGTGTGGTTAAAGGCGAGGCCGGCCTTGTACGAGGCGATAAGCATGTTGTCTCGCGCCTCTATGTCGCTCCCGTCCTTATAGGCACGGAGTATGTACTTGAAAATCTTGCAGACTGCCTCCTCGGCGTTGCGGTTGCTGGCGTTGTTGTTATACGCCCAGGTAACATAGCTCTCGACGGCGTGGGTCAACGCATCTATGCCGGTCGTAGCTGTGACGAACGGAGGCATTGACACGGTGAGCAGCGAATCGAGCACGGCGTACTTAGGCACAAGGAACGGATCCATGATGGCATATTTGTGGTGCTCCTCGTGGTCGGAGATCACCGCACCCATAGTCACCTCGCTGCCCGTTCCTGAGGTTGTGGGCACGCATATAATAGGAGCTACCTTGGTCGCCACCTTGAACATACCCGCCATTTTGCCAACGGGTGTGTGCGGCTTTGCCACACGGGCTGCCGCGGCCTTAGCGGCGTCCATGGGGCTGCCTCCTCCGATGGCAAGAAAACCGTCGCAGCCATTGTCAAGATAGGCTCCGCGTATGGCCTCCACAGTATTTACGCTGGGATTAGCCTCAACCTGATTGAAGATAGTGTACTTCACACCGTGCAGCGCGAGATCTCCTGCAATAGGCGGGACTATGGTCTTGCCCACCGTCCTGCCCGTCACTATCATTACGTTGTTCACGCCGAGCTCGGAGCAGATTTCGGGTATTTTCCTCGCGCAGCCCTCTCCCATGACCGTTTTGGGGGCAGGGAACAGTTTGTCTATGAGCGGTAGGGCCTGTTCCGAGCACTTTATGGACACCCTGCACTTGACTGTCTCCACTTTGTCCATCAGCGCGTCGTATTTCGGCTTGTCTGCGAAGCGCAGATAGCCAAGCGTCCCGGCAGCGGTGGCAGCAGAACCTATGAGCAGAGTCTTTGTAGATTTCTTCATGTTTGGCCTTCCTTTCTCACTTAATGCGCATGACGGCGTTGAAGGCGTCGTGTACTGCGTCGGCTATGCGGCCGGATTTCTTTGCGTCGCCAACTGCGACGACGTACTTGTATTTGCCGTCGAGCTTTTTGGCGAGCTCGTTTACGGGGCGCACGCCCAGGGAGAGCACAACTCCGTCCACCAAAATTTCGCTCAGCATGCTTGTTTTGGTGTCCTCCACGATGATACGGTCAGGCAGAATCTTTACCAGACGCTTGCCGGTCAGGAATTCGGTCTCGTACTTCCCGATGCGTTCCATCTCGTCGTCAACCAGCTGGAACCAGGTGCCGGGGGCAACAGTGTCTGCCATCTCAACCACAACGACGTGGTTGCCGTTTTCGTTGAGAATCTCGGTCGTTTCAAGGCCGGTCATGCCGCTGCCGATGACAGCCACTACAGAGTCCTTGAATGTCCTGACGCCGTGGATAATTTCTGGTGCGGTGCAGACGTTGTCCCCGTCTATACCCTTTATTGAGCGCGGACGCACGGGTACTCCTCCGGTGGCAACGATTACGGCGTAGGGCTTTTGCTTTGCTATCGTCTTCTCGTCGGCCTCCACTCCCAGGCGCACGTCTACGCCAAGCTTTTTCACGTTTGCCATCAAGTCTTCAATCGACCAGTATAGCTTGTCCTTGTGTAGGCAGGTCGAAGCTGTGATAACCTGACCACCAGGTTTCTCTGACTTTTCAAGCACTGTGACCTTGAAGCCGCGGCGCGCCATGACTTCGGCAGATATAAGCCCGGCTGGCCCGGCCCCAACCACTACTACTGCGCGTCCGTCTCCGTCAGGCTGCGTTTCATCCCATGCACGTTCCATACCAACAGCGGGATTCAGAGCGCACTCGCCGTGCTTTCCCTGCGTCGCACCGTTGGTAAAACTCTCTATGCAGTTTAAGCAGCCGATGCAGCGCTTAATTTCATTTTCACGGCCTTCCTCAACTTTTTTAACCCAATATGGGTCGCAGATAAAAGTTCGAGCCGAACCGATGAAGTCCTGTGTGCCGTTCTCAAGCTGTTCCTCTGCTTGCTCCGGAGAGCGCATAAAGTTGGCCGCGCATACGGGTATACTCACTACATCCTTTACTGCCTTGGCAAGATATGCTCTCCAGCCCGGAACAAAACTCGTCGGCTCCAGCCAGTAGTTATATGTGTCGTAGCAGGCAGAGGAGACGTTTATGGCGTCGACACCCAGTTCCTCGAGACGCTTCGCAATCTTCAAGCCCTCCTCGAGGTTATAGCCCTTGCCCGGCTTGCCTATGCGGTCGTACATCTCGTCTACGCTCAGACGCACCATCAGCGGGTAATCACGGCCGCATCTGGCGCGGATACCTTGGATTATCTCGGTGATGAAGCGCATGCGGTTCTCGAAGCTGCCGCCGTATTCGTCGGTGCGGCGGTTGGTGTTCGGGCTGAGGAACTGTTGAATCAGATAACCGTGTGCGGCGTGCAGCTCTACGAGGTCTACTCCAGCAGCTTTGCAGCGCACGGCGGCATCAACGAAGTCCTTAATGGTTCGCTGCACCTCAAAGTGCGTCATCGCGCGCATTGGGCTTGGCACATGGTAGCTTCGCTCAACCTTGCTCGGCGCGGCAACAGGCTGGCATATACCCTTTTCGGAGAGCTGCATAAGCGCCGGCGTCATTTTGTATAGGAACTTCATTATGTCCGGCTTGCGCTCAACTATGGGGAGAAGCATCGGCAGTGTGTTTACGCTGGCAGCATATCCCTGCCGACCGGGATGGTGCAGTTGGATTCGCAGCTTGGCACCATGTCGGTGTATACGCTCTACGAACTCGCGCATCGGCTCGATGTGATAATCGTGGCTCATGGCCAGCTGCGTGAAGGAGCTGGTGGCGTACATATCGTTCACGCGGCAGATGCCGGGAATAATCAAGCCCACACCGCCCTTGGCGCGCTCTTCGTAGTAATCCATCAGCATCTCGGTCGGCTTGCCGTCAGGCTGACCGAGGCTGAATTCCGCTGCAGTCATAACCGTGCGGTTCTTGACCTCTAGGGAGCCTATTTTCATAGGTGAAAGCAGCATTTTGTATTCCATCATTACTTCTCCTCCTTGGTATACTCAGCCGCGGCGCTGTCATCCGCTACGGCAAAATTGGGCTTTTCCAGTTCCGGGCGTCCATATTTGCCCGCCAGCAGCAGCGAGCGGTTCATCACCTCATCGAATCCGTAATCCTTCCTCTCCGTGAGCTGCCTCGCGTGTCCCTTGCATGTCGTTACACACAGCTCGCATCCCATGCACTTATCGGGGTTGAATATTATTTTCCCATCCTTTATCTTGTTTGCTCCGAACGGGCAGCGCCTGACGCACTCTCCGCAGGCCTCGGCACCGAGGCACTTGGTCTTGTCGCGCACACAGACCTCCGGGCCTTTTTCGCAACTCAGGCCGGGCCCCATGACACGCGTGCCCTTCACAACCTCGCAGATTTCCCTGTCGCAATTACACATGACGAAGGCACCGGACTTCTTGCCGAACATATAGAGCACGTTGTGGACGTAGCCTTTCATGTGCATATCCTCAAGTATCGCCTTCGCTTCCTCGCGGGTCACCGGATGGTGGCCAAGGGGCAGATTCTCATATATATCCGCTCCGTAATAAAGCGTCAGGTCTTTTATCTCAGGCTCTGTGACGCCCTCGGGGTAGCGCTTCAACGCAACTTCGCAGATACATGGCCCAGCTGAAATATGCGCCCCCAGCCGCGTTTCCACAGCGTAGATAAAGTCCACCACGTTCTCTGCGGCCTTGCGGCTCAGGACTATGCCGTGCGGAAGGAAGTAGTTACCGGATTTGGATGTGTTCTGCGTCGTGCGCATGAACTCCTTGAGCATCTCCTTGACCCGAGGGTTCTCAGTGCGCTCATACGCCGACATTGCCGTTCCGCCGAGTTTCAGGATCTTTGGCTCGTTCGCACCGTAAATGTAGTGCAGTATGTACTGCGCCATTGAGACCGGCATGGCGTCGACGTCCGTGCCCTGGAAAGAGACGCTCTTGTCTTTCTTGTAGTTGAGAAATGCCACGTTTTTTCCCCCTAAACGCTTGATGTAACCCATTTTATTGTTTGTGACAGCATTGTCAATCGCCTTTGATATGGTTCTAACAATGCCACAAAAAATGCGCTTTTGCTTTGAAAACAGCGGGAATTATCTGCTTGCAGCAACTGTACAATTGTGCTACAATGTACATAATAATTGGACATTGTCTATTTATCTCCGAAGGGGGCTGCAGAGATGGCAAATGATAAAACGGCAAGACTGATCAGCGAAACCGCCATGAGGCTTTTCAAGGAAAAGGGCTATGCTGCTGTGAGCGTAAACGAAATCTGCGCCAGCTGCGGCATAGCACGCTCGACGTTTTACTCGGTTTTCAATGGCAAGGACGGAATAATCGCATACACTCTCGGTTCGGCGAGGTCCGACGCTACGGCAGACTTTGCTTCGGTGTTGAGCGCCGACAATGACTTTGAGCGCATGATGCTGCTCTTTGGAAGGTATGTAGATATGTGCGAGGATAACGGCTGGGAGCTTACGAGCGAGCTGTTGCGCGTAGAGCTGGACGGACGCGCGAACTTCTTCGGCTCGATTCATGCCTTTGACGATTGGTTCACACGCCTGGTGCGGAACTGCCAGAACTCAGGAATATTCCGCAACGCTTCCCCCGCCGGCGAACTGGTCGCTCTTGGGATACAGCTCGCCATAGCCAGGACGTTCGATTGGTGCTGTAAAAAAGGAGGATTTAACCTCAGCCGCTCGATGCGCCGTGACATGGAGGCGCTGTACGCCGTAGACGAAAGATACCGCAGGGAAAAGTGAAAAATCCCGGGCCGTGTGGCCCGGGATTTCTGCTTATATTATTACACTACACTGTCTCACTCGTCGAGGGTGACGCCAAATTTGCTGCCGTGGAGGACGGCTTTGTTTATCTTGCCGGTGGCGAGGGCGTCGCCGCCCTTGTAGACGTTCAGGCCTGCGGCGAGCAGCTCGTTGTAGAGCGCGTCGTTGGGCTTGACGCCGACGGACATGATGACCACGTCGGCCTCGAGCGCGAGGGCGCTGCCGTCCTTGGTGCTCTCGGCGATGAGCTTGCCGTCCTCGAACTTGACGGCCTTGTGGTCGTAGTGCAGGCCCACGCCTTGGTCGTTGCAGTGGCGCGTCTCAAGGCAGGCCTCCTGCTGGAAGCGCAGGTCGGTCATCGCCTCGGGCCATGCTGGTAGCATGTCGACAACGTCGACCTCGTTGCCCTGACGGCGCACGAAGAGCGCGACCTCCAGGCCGGTGATGCCGCCGCCGAGGACGACTATCTTCTTGTTCTCAAAGTGCATATCCTGCACGAGCACGTCGTGGCTCTGGTAGACCGGCACGGTGTCGAGGCCGGGCAGGGGTATGCTCACGGCGTTGCTGCCGCTGGCGATGAACACGGCGTAGGGGTTCAGGTCCTTTATCATGTCGGCTGTGGCCTCGGTGTTCAGGCGCACGTCGATGCCCAGCTTGGCCGCCATGGACTTGTAATAACCCGCGGCCCAGTCAAACTTGCCCTTGAACGGCGGCAGCTTGGCAATGTGCAGGTTGCCGCCTATCTCGCTGCCCTTGTCGAACACGACCGGCTCAAAGCCGCGCTGCTTGAGCGTGACGGCGGCCTCCATGCCGGCGGGGCCGGCGCCCACGATGGCCACGACGCGGCCCGCGCCGTTTTTGTGCAGCGGACGCTTCGCGCCCTCGCGCAGGGCGTATGGGTTGACGGAGCAGTTGGTCTGGTCGCAGGCGAAGAGCCCGACGTTGAAGCAGTTCATGCAGCTGATGCAGTAGCGCAGCTCGTCCTCGCGGCCCTCGGCGCACTTCTTGACCCACTCGCGCTCGGCGAGGATGCCGCGGCCCATGCCGACCATATCGCAGTTGCCCTCGGAGATTATCTTGTCGACGAAGTCGGGGTGACGGATGCTGCCGGTGGCGACGACGGGTATGCTGACCGCCTGCTTCACGAGCTTGGCGGCGGGGACTTTCCAACCCTCAGCGCGGTGCACGTCGCCGGACATGATGTCGTCCTGGTGGTAGATGGTGCCGCCGGCAGACACTGCTATCATGTCGGCTCCCGCGGCCTCAATGAGCGGGGCGACCTGGGCGCACTGCTCGGGCGTGATGCCGTCCTGGCCGTTGGGGCCCTCGCCCTTCGGGTAGTCGAAGCCCTGCATCTTGACGGAAATTATCTTGTCCGGGCCGATGACCTCGCGGATGCGGCTTATAGTCTCGGTGGCGAAGCGGGCGCGGTTTTCGACCTTTTCCCAGCCGTACTCGTCTGTGCGGTGGTTAAAGAGCGGGGAGATGAACTGACAGGCCAGGTAGCCGTGGCAGGTCTGGAACTCTATGCCGTCGGCCCCGGCTGCCATTGCGCGCTTTGCGGCGGCAACGAACTTGTCCTGGATGTTGCGTATTTCGTCGATGCTCAGCTCGTCGACGGTCTTGGGCTGGATGCCGGAGTAGTTTGTCGCGCCGGGATGCCAGAGCTGGAAGAGTATCTTGGCGCCGTGCTTGTGTGCGGCGGCGGCAAGGCGGCGCAGCCCGGGTATAAATTTGTCATCATAGATACCAGGCTGGAGGGGCAGCACACTAGGCCAGTCTTTGTCAACTATCATAGCGCCGGGGATGACTATGCCCACGCCGCCGGCGGCGACGGACTCGATGTAGTCGATGTCGCGCACAGACACGCCGTCGTCGAAGTTGGAGATGGTCTTTGCCATAGCCAGGAACACTATGCGGTTCTTGACGGTCTGGCTGCCTACTTTGATGGGTTCAAGAAACTTGTGGCTCATTGCTCTTCCTCCTTCTATCAGACAAACATGGTCTCGCCGCTGGCGCGCACCGTTATCTCGCTGATGTTTACACCCCAGGGCTGGTTCATAACGTAGATTATGTTGTCGGCCAGAACTTCGGGGCCGAAGTCGAAGCAGTGGATGTTCTCCCGGTCGTCGCGGCCCGGAGTTCCGAGGCCGGTGAAGGCGTCTATCAACTTGCCGTAGACGCCGGACAGGCTGGCATTGTAGTCCACCTCGGTAGAGACGAGACCCGTGTCGGCTACAGAGGTTGGCTTTATCACGGAGAACTTTATCTTGCCTGAGTTCTCAACGCGCATGGAGTCTGCCATGATGCGCACACTCGCCTTGCTGAGATTGTACACTGCCCCGCCCGCTACGCCGTAGTTGCCGAGTATGGAGGAGACGTTGATGACGTGGCCGTGGCCCTGCTTAATCATCTGGTCATATACGGCGGCCGTGGCGTAGAGGGTGCCCTTTATGGAAGTGTCGATGCACTCCTCCCAGGCTTGCATGGCGAACTTGTGCTGGCTAAGAAATCCGAGCGGCATAGTGCCCGCATCGTTGACTAGAATGTCAATTGCGCCGTATGTGTCAATGGCGAACTGGGCCATGTCCTCTACCTGGCGCTGGTCTCGCAGGTCGGTCTTGATGTAGGAGGCCTCACCGTCCTTTGCGCGGATATCGTCGCATATCTCCTTGAGGAGGTTGTCACGCCTCGCGGCGAGCACGACCTTGCCGCCCAACTCCGCGGCCTTCATGGCGGTATACTTGCCGAAGCCGCTGGACGCGCCTGTCACGATTATGACCTTGTCCTTGATGTAGTTTTCAGTCCTGTAGCTGTTCATCGCTGTACCTCCCTATCAAATAACAAACAGGTCGCCGCTCATGCGGACGGTGATGTCGCCGATGCTTACGCCCCAGGGTTGGTTAATGGCATATATGATGTTATCGGCAAGAATCTGCGGGTCGGGGTCGTTATACTTAATGGAGTTTATGTCGTGAAAGTCCGGACGCAATGGGCCCTCTTCCATCTGGTTGAGTATCTCCATCGGGCCCTTGACGGACGGGATGAGCGCGTACGCATCTACGACGCTTCCGGCGAGATTTGTGCGCATGAAGCCGGTGGGCTTTATCGTGGTGACCTTTATTTTACCCTGGCACTCGCTGCGGAGGCTCTCGGCAAGATACTGCACGCCCATTTTCGCGACCTGGTAGACGCCCGCGCCTGCGACAGGGAAGTTGGCGTACACGGAGGACACGTTGATAACCTGGCCACGCCCCTGCTTAATCATCTGGTCGTACACGGCGCTGATGCCGTAAATCGTGCCCTTTATCGAGATGTCGATGCACTCTTCCCACTTCTCAAGCGCCTTCTCGTGCTCGGAGAAATAGGCCAGCGGCATCGTCCCGGCGTTATTGACGAGCACGTCAATGGCGCCGTAGGTGTCTATGGCGAACTTCGCCATGTTGAACACGTCGTCCTTCTTGGACACGTCGGTGACAACATAAGCCGCTTCGCCGCCGGCGGTCTTGATCTCGTCAACGACGGACTTTAGCTTCTCCTCGTTTCGCGCGGCGAGGACGACCTTGCCGCCCAGCTCGGCGGCGCGCTTCGCGGTCAGCAGGCCGAAGCCGCTGGACGCGCCGGTGATGATTATCACCTTGCCCTCTACATAGTTCTTCTGGATGTAGTTGCTCTCGTAGTTCATCAACTTTTCTGCCTCCAGTCGTGGTTTTCTTGGCACATCTGCCAAACTCTGTGTTAAGTATATAACTATCAAGCAGACGGCTCAATTCACGGCAGGAGGCTTTTGTGCACATTTGCACTAAAGCGCGCAAGCGTGAAGATTGATTATTGAAAATTGTGCCGGGAGACGATAAAATATTAACGAGGTGATGGTATGGGACGCCGCCTGAGCACCAAAGAGCACATAATGGAGGCTTTCCTGAAGCTGCTTGAGGACAAGAACCTTATGGACATCTCCGTGTCGGAGATAGCTGAGCTCGCCGGAGTGAGCAAGCGCAGCTTCTACAACCACTTCGTGGACAAGTATGACCTTATGGGCTATGCCTACCGCGTGCTTGTGGAGCGGCAGTGGTATAGGGACGGCCGGCGCTGTACGCTGGTGGAGTTTTTCAACCGCTGCTGGACGTTTGACGGCGACGCGCCGATGATGGAGCGCTTCAAGAATACCATGTCCTATATAGGCCAGAACGATTTGCGCAGCGAGATAGAAAACCAGGGCGTAAAGGACTTGAAGCGGCTGCTGGAGTGGAACGGCTACCCCGGGCCGTACGACGAGGAGCTGGAAAACATACTGCTCTTCTTCATGTGTGGCATAAGCCGCATGGCCGAGCGTCACTTTGAAAACTCCCGTGATACACCCATAACATGGCTGGCCGAATACGGCGCCAAATGCCTGCCTTCCGACATCGCCGACTACCTCCTGCGCGACCCCAACGAGCCCAGCGCGGAAAAGGCTTAGAAACGAGCCAGCTGCAAGTGTCACACCCTCCTCACCGGAGCCGCAGCGACACAAAACAGCCCGGATGCTCAGGCATCCGGGCTGTATTCGCACATACATGACCATGTATAGAAGTGCGCCCTTCGGATTATTCAAACGCTACCAGCAGCCTCTTCGTCGGCTTTTCACCCGCGTGCGCTTTCAAGTAGCGGGCGGCTTGCTTAGCAAAGCGGTGGGTTTTGGTCGTATCAAGCTCGGCAAGGGAAGATATTTGCAGCTCTCCGGTTGACAGATCAAGCGTAAACTCGCCCCATTCTCCATCGTTGTCGGCCTGGTAGCGGTAGGTGCCGGAAGCGACGCGCTCTATTCGGACGGCGTGGAGCTCGCCAAGCTCGACGAGGTTCAGCGTCAGCTTTTCCACGGCGCGGCGGTAGGCGCGCTCGGCGGTTCGCGGGCTGGACGACTCAAACTCAATCGCCAAGTCCTCAAAGCTCGCGCTCTCGCTGAGCGGTGCAACACGTCCGCAGGTCATGCAGACTGCGTTGCGCATTTCAAGCAGCGTCTGCTAGCGAAAACTCAGCTTCGCAAACGCCTCGCGCACCTTTGCGGCACGGACGCCGTCCCACAGAACATCTACGTAATCCCAGCTGTAGCTCGCCTCGGCGTCATTTTCCAGGGACGTCGTGCTCAACATGAGCTGGGCAATCTTCAAAAACTTTCTCGCGGTTGCTTTAGAGCAGCCGCGCTTTTTTATGAACTCATCGACCGCCTTGCGCTGTCCGGCACCGTACATGAGCGCGCCCATGCGCCTAACTTTCTTGTACTCGTCAAGGTTTGAGAACGAACCGGCATCCTCGAGCATCCTCGACCGGAGCAGCGAGTTCATAACGTCATGGTGTGCAAAGGTCGCAAATTGAATACCTTTGCCCGCGTCGAAGTCATTCCAGCGCTCTAGCATAGCGGCGGCGCAGGCTAGCTTGTAGTACATGAACGTCTCCGGGTTGAATGCGCGCTTTCCGAGAAATCTGCGCACAATCTCGTTGAGTTTCGGCTCGTAGCCGTAGAGAAAGCCCTCAAAGGTTTCGCTTCCGTCTACCGGCAGCGCGCCGCTGCGAAAGGCGTTTTCTGCCTGTTTAAGCGTCAGCATTTTTCACAGCCTCGGCCAATAACGCGCCTTGCGTCATTTCGTCCTCATAGCCCCCGCGCGCGTAATTCGCGTCAGAAAGCGCGCGCTGGAGCTTGTCCTTCGCCAGCTTGCGCATGGCGTCAGCTATTTCCGCATTAAGCTTGCTGCGCCTCTGGCTCTGCAAAATCGTATTCAGACGGCGGTTGTAGATTGCCTTCAGTGGGTGGTCGGAGGCAAGCTCGCGCTGCTCCCGTCCGCGCATTGCGCCCATCTGACGGCACGTCCTGCCGCGCTTATCTCCGGGCGCAAAGCCGCCGCAATACTTTGTGTGCCGCGCGTCGAGCGTGAGGAACCAGCGCCCACGGACGGCGCACCGTCGCGGCGCGTGGCCGGCGGCAAGCCCCTCAAAGAGGTCGGAGCGCAGCAGCCCGACAAACGACACATAGCTCATGCGCCGCACAAGTCTCGGCGGCTCTCCTACAGCAACATACTGCACCGTCGCATTGGCGAGAGACATCAGGCTGTCGTCGGACGCGTCGAAGTGCGCACCAAACGCGGCGGCGAGGCCGTCAGGCGTTCGCTCAACGCCGTCGTCATTTATGCTCTCAGCCAGCGCGGTCATTGTGCGTTTGTACTCAGCGAGCGAGTACGCAAGCTGTGCGAGCACCGGCGCAATTTTGCTCAGCAGCGCGCCTTTGCGTAGGCCCGGCTCCTGAGCTGCCGCGAGGCCGCGAGTGAGCATCGCCACGTTGAGTGCGCGGACTTGGCTTATGCCATCCTCTGAAAAAGCGTCGGCGATGCTCTGAGCATAGAAGTCGTAGTCCAGATGCATGAACGGCTCCATGTGCCTCATCGTATCAAGAACCTCTGACGCCGCGCTGCGTGCTTTGCTTAAAAGTGCCTCCGGCACGCTCATCATGCCGAGTGCGGAGATGAACTCGTTGAGCGCCATGCACGGCTCAACAAGCGATGTGATGACCTCGTCAGAAATGTTCAGAGCCTCGCAGCCGAGCGTGCCGGATGGTACCGTGCGGCCCTCGTATGTAACTGTTTCGCGCCCAAATTCGAGCGTCAGCAGGTTGTGCTCCATCGTGTCCTCCAGTGGGAAATTTTAACCATTATATCACACGTCATGTTTTTTGAAAATGGCCTGTCATGCTGTTTGCCGTGTTTTTCCCGGATTCCTCATAATATTAATGGGGGGCCAAGTCCCTACTACTTAACGCATAGGAGGAATGCGAATGATAGACTACAGCAAAATCAAGCACAGTATATCGCCCATTGAGGCGGCGCAGCGCTACGGTTACGTGAAGCGCGGCTTCATGCGCTGTCCGTTCCACGCGGACAGGACGCCGAGCCTCAAACTCTACGGCGACCACTTCCACTGCTTCGGCTGCGGCGCGCACGGTGACGTGATTGACCTCACAGCGGGACTGCTCGGCTGCCCAAAATCCGAGGCGGCGCGGCGGCTCGAAGCGGACTTTGGCTACGGTGGCTTTATCCCGCCGCTGGGGTTGGCGGCGTGCAAACGCGAGCTTTCCCGCTGCCGGGAAGCTCTCGCGCCGAAGTCGCCGGGCGACGCAACCGCGGACGGCTACGCCGAGGCGTGTACGCTCGACGCGTGGGCTGGCTATCTGCTCGACGCCGGCGCGAGCATGGACGATACGCGGCTGGTCGAGCAGAAAACCGCGCGGCTGATGGAGGGTTTGCGTGGCTGAGATTCCCGAATGGTACGACGGCAAGCACGTCAACGAGGTCAAGTTTTGCGAGGAATTTCTGCGCGAGCACCCGATGAAGAGCGTCAACGGCACGTTCTTCACAGTTGAGGGTCGCGTCGCGGACGAGGACAAATTGCGGCGCGAGATTTACGAAATGCTCAAACCGCTCTTCTCCACAGCCCTCGGCAAGCGTGTAAACAACCTGCTCGAAGCCCTGCAGCTTGAAGCTTACGCACCCGACCTGCCCATCCAGCGCGACCGCATCCACGTCGCAAACGGAACGCTGTTCCTCGACGGGTCGTTCAGCAGCGAGCGCGAGTTCTGCCGCAACCGTCTCCCGGTGGCGTACAATCCAGACGCGCCGGTTCCAGAGACGTGGCTACACTTCCTCGGTGAGTTGCTCTACCCGGAGGACATTCCGACGCTGCAAGAGTTTATGGGCTACTGCTTCCTGCCGACAACGAAGGGACAAAAGATGCTCATGCTTATCGGGCGCGGCGGTGAGGGAAAGAGCCGAATCGGCGTGGTTTTACGCTCGCTGTTAGGCGCAAACATGGCGACGGGCAGCATCGCGAAAATTGAAAGCTCGCGCTTTGCCCGCGCCGACCTCGAGCACGAGCTGGTGATGCTCGACGACGACATGAAGCTCGAAGCGCTGCCGCAGACGAACCACATCAAGGCCATCGTGACAGCCGAGCTGCCGATGGACTTGGAGCGCAAAGGCCAGCAGAGCTACCAAGGCGACCTGTACGTCCGCTTTCTCGGTTTCGGCAACGGCTCGCTCAAAGCGCTCTATGACCGCAGCGAGGGATTTTTCCGGCGGCAGATTATCCTGACCACGAAGCCGAAAGACGACAAGCGCTTGGACGACCCGTTCATAGCCGAACAAATGTGCGCGGAGTCCGAGGGAGTTTTCCTCTGGTGCCTCGAGGGATTGCGCCGGTTGATTGCGAACGACTACCGCTTCACTCTAAGCGAGCGCGCCCGCGAGAACATGGCCGAAGCGGTCAGCGACGGCAACAACGCGGTGGATTTCATGCGCAGCGAGGGCTACATACGCCTCAAAGCCGACGCCGAGGCCAGCAGCCGGGACGTGTACGCGGTGTACAGGCTCTGGTGCGAGGACAACGCGCTCAACCCGCTGTCAGCCCGGAGCTTGAGCGCACATCTCAACGAGAACCAGCGGGAGTACAACATCGAGCCGACGAACAATCTCTATCTCCCCGGAGGGCGGCGAGTGCGGGGCTATATCGGCATTGAAGTTTTACAGCGAGTGAGTTGAAAACAAGCGTACGATCCGTACGAAGCGTACGAAACCGCGCCGCGCAAGGCATGCAATCGCTGCCCGCGTACACATCGTACGCATCGTACGGATAATTTTGAGTTCACACCGCAAAAATTAAGGAGGTAATAACCATAGACAAAACCCGTGAACGTCTACTTAAACAAAGCGCCAAATTTGAAAAGCACCTGCGCCAAGAGGAGCACAAATACCAACGCATCGAGCAGCAGATTAAGTATCTCCAAGATGGTGAGCGCAAGAAACGCGCGCATCGGCTCATTATTAAAGGTGCGGTGGTTGAGAGCGTCGTGCCAGCAGTCAAAGACATGGGTGAACGCGAGTTTTACGAGCTGGTACAGCAAATCTTTGACTTACCAGAGGTCAGAGCCATGCTGCCCAAGGACGGTGAGTGATTGGCGCTATATCACTTCCACGTCGGACAGATAAAGCGCAGTGCCGGGCGGTCGGCGGTGGAGTGCGCTGCCTATCGTGCTGGCGAGAAGCTGTACAGCGAGTATTACGGGCTGGTCAGCGACTACACGCGCAAGGGCGGCGTGGTTCACTCTGAAATTCTGCTCCCGCCGCACGCTCCGCGCGAGTACGCCGACCGGCAGACGCTCTGGAACGCGGTCGAGGACGTTGAGCGCAACAAGAACGCGCAGCTCGCGTACAGCTTTGACATTGCGCTGCAAAACGAGTTTTCGCTCGATGAGAATATCGCCCTCGCTCGGCAATTCCTGCTGGACAACTTCGTCGCGCGCGGCATGATTGCGGATTTCGCCGTCCACCAACCGGACAGAGAGAACGGCATCTCCAACCCGCACTTCCACGTCATGTGTCCTATTCGCCCGCTGAACCCTGATGGCACATGGGGCGCGAAGCAGCGGCGCGTCTACCGCGAGGACGGCAAGTTCGACGCCGTGCCGACCACGGACTGGGGCAAGCCTGAGACGCTTGAAGCATGGCGCGAGGCGTGGGCAGTGATATGCAACGCAAAGTTTGAGGAAAAGGAACTCCCCTGCCGCATCGACCACCGCTCATACAAGCGGCAGGGCGTCGAGCAAGTGCCAACCGTTCACGAGGGCGTCGCTGTGCGGCAGATGGAGGCCAGAGGCATCTTAACTGACAAGGGCGAGCACAATCGCTGGATACGATCTGCAACCGCGATGCTGCGGACGCTGGGAGAGCGTATTAAGGCGTTGGTGGATTGGCTCAGCGACGCGCGCGTGAAGCTGGACAAGCCTCACTCACCGTCGCTTGCCAAGCTGCTCGCCGAATACTACGATGAGCGCAACGCAGGTGCGTGGAGCAATAAGGCCAAGGTTGGAAACCTAAAACGCCTCACAAGCGCCATAGCATATTTGGGGGAGAACGACCTACATACCCTTGCCGACCTCGAGACCCGCCTCACCTCACTTCATGTGGCTCTCGACGAAGCAAAAACCACACTCGACGCCAACAAAATGCGGTCAAAAGAGTTGCGCGAGCTGCTCAGATACGCCGGGCTGTACGAGCGTTTCAAGCCCCTCCACGACCAGCTCAACGCCATCAAGCGGAAATCCAAACGTGAGCAATTCAAGGCCGAGCACGAGAGCGAGCTGCGGCAATTCTATCTCGCCCGCCGCAAGCTCTCCGACGGCATTCACACCGACGAGTGGCAGCGCGAGCTTGCAACGCTGGAGCGCGAAAACGACGCCGCTTACGCAGAATACAAAGCCCTCCGCGCTGAGCTGACCAAGCTGTTGGACGTGAAGTATTGTGTAGATCGCGCGATGATCGCGAGAGAGGCTAAAGGTCGCCTGAGCCGACCTTTGACACATGAGCTATAAATTGCATCATGTCAAATCTTATAAGAAAGGAGGCGAGCCCATGGCAAATGCCGATTTTGAAAGGTTGACGGATTTTCTAAGCCGTATGATTGAAAAATACGGTGATAAAATCGACCTTCCAAATGAAGCGAATTATGAAGAAACTAAAGACGAAACTACATTGACGAAACTCAAGAAGGCATGTTAAAATGAAGTTGGGACACTCTATCACTTATTATTTACTCAATATTATGAATTACTGGAGGCGGCGTGTGAAAACAGCCTGTTACATATATACAAGAGTTTCGACTGCCATGCAGGTAGACGGTTACAGTTTGGACGCTCAGAAGGACAAGCTGCGAAAATACGCCGCCTTTCAGGACTACTATGTCGCCGCTGAATACTCTGACGAAGGTAAGTCTGGCAAGAGCGTAGACGGGCGACCGGAGTTTATGCGTATGCTGCGCGACATTGAAGATGGCACAGACCGCATATCATATGTCCTCGTTTTCAAGCTGTCACGCTTCGGCAGAAATGCCGCCGACGTGCTCACGTCTCTTCAGCGCATGCAGGATTTTGGCGTCAATCTAATTTGCGTTGAGGATGGTATAGACAGTTCCAAGGACTCCGGTAAACTTATGATCTCCGTCCTCTCTGCGGTAGCTGAGATTGAGCGCGAAAACATCCTTGTTCAGACTATGGAGGGACGACGCCAAAAAGCTCGTGAGGGCAAATGGAACGGCGGTTTTGCGCCATACGGGTACAAATTAGTTGATGGGCAGCTTCAAATTGCCGAGGACGAGGCTGAAATAATAAAGCTGATATTTGACAAATACATTCATACCAGCCTTGGTGCGAACGGCATAGCTTCATGGCTTAACCAGCACGGCTACAAAAAGAAGAAACGTCAAAACAATACGCTCAGCTCATTCTCAGCTTCTTTTGTAAAAGGCGTTCTTGACAACCCCGTATACTGCGGCAAGCTGGCCTACGGGCGGCGCAAAAACGAAAAGATACCTGGTAAGAGGGACAGCCACATTGTGAAGCAATCGGATTATATGCTCTATGACGGTATTCATGACGCCATAATCTCCGAAGCGGAATGGAAAGAAGCCAATAATAAACGGCGTGAATCAGGTTTCAAACGTGAAAAAACGCACAGCCTCGATCACGAGCATATACTTTCCGGCATACTCCGCTGCCCTGTATGCGGTGCCGGCATGTACGGCAATGTCAATCGCAAGAAGAAACCGGACGGTTCTTCATACAGGGATTACTTCTACTATGTTTGCAAACACAGACGTGAGGTGGACGGGCATCTTTGCGATTATCGTCGTCAATGGAGCGAGGACAAAGTAAACAAAGCCGTTGAAGAGGTCATAATCAAGCTGGTTCAAAACCCCAAATTTGAAACTGCGATACGCGAAAAAATAAATGCCCGCATTGATACGAGCGAAATTGAAGATGAAATTGCGACGCTCAAAAAGCAGCAGCGTCAAGTCCTTGCTTCCAAAGACCGCCTCTCACAGCAGATTGACACGCTCGATATAGACGACCGACAATTTGAGCTCAAATACCAGGATATGCAGATGCGTCTTGACGCGCTATACAACGAGCTTGACAGTATAGAGGATGCTATCTCTGAAGCTGAACAACGAATTGACAACATTCGACGCCAAAAAATCAACGGCGAGAACGTCTACTAATATTTGCTTTGCTTTGACAGACTGTATGATAAATTCACCGACGCCGAGAAAAAAGAGTTTATATCCAGCTTCGTTGAGAGCGTTGAAATACATGAATCCGAGCTCTCAGACGGCCGCTTCCTCAAGCGCATACGCTTTCGCTTCCCTGTGTATTTCAAGGGCAAAGAAGTGCAGGAAATCAGTTGGGACGAAGACACAACAGTTGAGACGGTGTGTTTGCTTTCCAAGCGCAATTGATATTTAGCGTGCCTGAGAGGGCTGCTGCGAACAAAGGGGCTTCAACGATGATCACTCTTGTCGAACCCAGTGAAAGATACCTGCAATCGTACATGGAAGCATACGAGGAATACATTGCAAACGGAGTGCAAACCTATGCTTTCGACGATGCCGGAGCATATAACATTTTTGAAAAATACGATAATTACAGGCACGAACGCGATTTGGCTCCGAACAGGGTTGGATCTGACTTCTACTGGTTGGTTGACGAGGCCAAAGACTACTTTATTGGCGAAATAAGCATCCGCCACAGATTGACCGACGCTCTTGAACGATATGGCGGCCATATCGGATATGGCGTTCGTTTTTCAGAATGGAATAAAGGCTACGGGACCTTGATGCTTCAATTGGCACTAGCAAAAGCCAAGGCCCTGGGGATATCCACCGCGCTGATCACCTGCGACGACGACAACCTCGGCTCTGCAAAAGTGATGGAGAATAACGGCTTTGTACTGCGGGACAAGGTCGTCAACATCGTTGACGGGCGCACGGTAACCACGCGAAGGTACACAAAGGAATTGTGATACCCCCTCGACCCCTGACGCCGTTGCGAAAAAACCCAGCCGGGAAGAGGGTCCCGGCTGGGTTTTTCTTTTTTTGCTCTCACGCGGTCTCTTCGGCGAAGTTGCCGGTGTAGAGCTGGTAGTACTTGCCCTTCTTGGCGATGAGCTCGTCGTGGGTGCCGCGCTCTATAATGCGGCCCTGCTCCATGACCATGATGCAGTCCGCGTTGCGCACGGTGGAGAGGCGGTGGGCGATGACGAAGGTCGTGCGGCCGTACATCAGGGCGTCCATGCCGTCCTGCACCAGCTTCTCGGTGCGGGTGTCGATGGAGCTCGTGGCCTCGTCGAGGATGAGCACCGGCGGGTCGGCCACGGCGGCGCGGGCGATGGCTATCAGCTGGCGCTGGCCCTGGGAGAGGTTCGCGCCGTCGCCGGTGAGCATCGTGTTGTAGCCGTCGGGCAGGCGGCGGATGAAGCCGTCGGCGTTGGCGAGCTGAGCCGCCGCGACGCACTCCTCGTCCGTCGCGTCAAGGTTGCCGTAGCGGATGTTCTCCATGACCGTGCCGGTAAAGAGGTGGGTGTCCTGCAGGACTATGCCCATCGAGCGGCGCAGGTCGGGCTTCTTTATCTTGTTGATATTGATTCCGTCGTAGCGTATCTTGCCGTCCGCGATGTCGTAGAAGCGGTTTATGAGGTTCGTGATGGTCGTCTTGCCTGCGCCGGTCGCGCCGACGAAGGCTATCTTCTGGCCGGGCTTTGCCCAGAGGCTGATGTCGTGCAGCACCAGCTTGTTCTCGTCGTAGCCGAAGTCCACGCTGTCGAGCACGACGCCGCCCTCCAGCTTGGTGTAGGTGACGCTGCCGTCGGCCTTGTGCGGGTGCTTCCAGGCCCAGGTGTTGGTGCGCTCGGCGACCTCGGTGATCTCGCCGTTGGCGCCCTCTTTGGCGTTCACGAGCTCGACGTAGCCCTCGTCGGTCTCGGGCTTCTCGTCCATGAGGTTGAACACACGCTGCGCGCCGGCGGCGGCGGTGACGACGAAGTTGACCTGCATGCTGACCTGGGTGATGGGCTGGGTGAAGCTCTTGTTCAGGCCGACAAAGGTGATGACCGTGCCGACCGTGACGCCCGCGAGCCCATTTATGCCGAGCACCGCGCCGATGATGGCGACGAGCGCATAGCTCAGCCAGCCGATGTTGGCGTTGACGGGCATGAGCAGGTTGGCGTAGCGGTTGGCCTTGTCGGCGCTGTCACGCAGCTGGTCGTTGACCTTGTGGAAGTCGGCCTTGGCAGCCTCCTCGTGGCAGAAGACCTTGACGACCTTCTGGCCGTCGAGCATCTCCTCGATGAAGCCGTCAACTATGCCGAGGTCGCGCTGCTGCCTGACGTAGTACTTGCCGGAGAGCTTGGAGAAGTTCGAGGTGACGAGCAGCATGACCACTGCGGTGACGATGGAGATGACGGTCAGCGCCGGGTTGAGCACGATCATGCTTATGAGCGTGGCGACCATAGTGATGACCGAGTTGATTATCTGCGGAATGCTCTGGCTGAGCAGCTGACGCAGGGTGTCCACGTCGTTGGTGTAGACGGACATGATGTCGCCGTGGGCGTGGGTGTCGAAATACTTGATGGGCAGCCGCTCCATGCTCTGGAAGAGGTCGTCACGCAGCCGGAGCATGGTGCCCTGGCTCACTGTGACCATGATGCGGGTGTAGGCCCAGGAGGCCAGAATGCCTATCGCCAGGGTGATGACCAGCCTTATGACGGCCTTGCCGAGCGCGCTGAAGTCGGTGGAGCCGCTGTTTATCATCGGCGTGATGTAGTCGTCCACCAGCGTCTGCGGGAAGGTCGCGCCGATGACGGTGGCGATGGCGGCGATGAGTATGCAGAGTATGACCAGCAGGAAGGGCCACTTGTAATATTTGAGCATGTAGCTGACCACGCGCCTGAGCACGGCGGTGGGGCTGGGCAGGGAAGTGTTCTTGTTCATAGCTTAAGCATCCTCCTTTCAGGCGCTCTGGTCGAAGTCGCCGCCGCCCTTGACCTGGGACTCGTAGATCTCCTGGTAGATGGCGTTGGACTTGAGCAGGTTCTCATGGGTGTCAAAGGCGTCTATGCGGCCGTTGTCCATGACGAGGATGCGGTCGGCGTTTTCAACGCTCGAGATGCGTTGGGCGATGATTATCTTGGTCGTGCCGGGGATGCTCTTGGCAAAGGCGGCGCGTATCTTGGCGTCGGTGGCGGTGTCCACGGCGCTGGTGGAGTCGTCGAGTATGAGCACCTTTGGGCTCTTGAGCAGGGCACGGGCGATGCACAGGCGCTGCTTCTGGCCGCCGGAAACGTTGTTGCCGCCGCGCTCGATGCGGGTGTTGTAGCCGTCGGGCATGCGGTCGATGAACTCGTCGGCGCAGGCCGCGCGGCAGGCCTCGATGCACTGCTCCTCGGTGGCGTCCGGGTTGCCCCAGCGCAGGTTTTCGAGGATGGTGCCGGAGAAGAGGGTGTTCTTCTGCAGCACGACGGCGACCTGATTCCTCAGAGCCTCCATGTCGTAGTTCCTGACGTCTATGCCGCCCACGCGCACGGCGCCCTTGTCGACGTCGTAGAGGCGGCAGATGAGGTTCACGAGGCTGCTCTTGCCGGAGCCGGTGCCGCCGATGACGCCTATCGTCTCGCCGGACTTGATGTGCAGGTCGATGTCGGAGAGGACGGCCTCGCCGCTGCCATGCTTATAGGAGAAGCTGACGTGGTCGAAGTCTATGCGGCCGTCGGGGACCTCGGAAATGGGCTCGGCGGGGTCACGCAGGTCGGGCTTCTCATTGAGCACCTCGCTGATACGGCGGATGCTGGCCATGGACATGCTTATCATGACTATGACCATGGAGAGCATCATGAGGCTCATGAGCAGGCTCATGACATAGCTGAAAAGACTGGTGAGGTCGCCGGTGGTCATGTCGCCGGCCACTATGTAGTGGGCGCCGAGCCAGGAGACCATGATGATGCAGAAGTAGACGGCGATCATCATCGCGGGGTTGTTGAGGGAGAGCAGACCCTCGGCCTTGACGAACATCTTGTAGAGCGTCTTGGAGGCCTTGGAGAACTTGCCGCACTCGTAGTCCTCACGCACGAAGGCCTTGACCACGCGGATGGCGGAGACGTTCTCCTGCACGCTGGCGTTCAGGTCGTCGTACTTGCTGAAGACCTGATTGAATATCTTCATCGTCACGACCATTATGACGCCGAGCACTATGGCGAGGAACACCACGGCTATGAGGAAGGTGAGGCTCAGGCTGGGGCTGATGATGAGGCACATGGCATAGCTGAATATGAGCATGAGCGGGGAGCGGACGGCTATGCGGATGAGCATCATGAACGCGTTCTGTACGTTAGTGATATCGGTGGTCATCCTGGTGACGAGGCCGGGAACGCTGAACTTGTCGATGTTGGAGAACGAGAAGGTCTGTATGTTGCTGTATATCGACTCGCGCAGGTTAGCGGCGAAGCCGGCTGAGGCGCTGGCGGCGAACTTGCCCGCGAGAGCGCCGAAGACCAGGCTCAAAAAGGCCATGACCACCATGAGTATGCCGTAGCGGTATACCACCGGCAGGTTCGAGGCCTCAAGACCCTGGTCGATGATTATAGAGGTGATAAAGGGGAGGAGTATCTCCATAATCACCTCAAAGGTGGTGAGTCCAATGCAGAGCAGCGTGTCGCGCTTGTAGCGGCCAAGCTGATGCAGTACGGTTTTCATCTTTCAGATCCCTCCAATTGCTGTGGTTTCGCAAGCTCGGACAGGTTCCGGAGCATTTTCTTCTGGAGCCCGTCGAGCTGCGCGAGCTCGGATGCGGTGAAGCAGCCGTAGGCCCGCTTTTTGACGGAGCCGAGCGCACGGTTGAGAAACGCGCTGGACTCTTCGCCTTTTTCTGTTGCAAAAATAAGCTTTTGCCTGTCGTCGCTCTTGCAGCCCTCCATGCGGATGTAGCCCTTTTCTCGCAGCCGCTTGAGTATGCAGGAGAGCGAACCCATGGAGCAGTCAAACTCGCGGTGGATGGCCGTGAGCGTGGTACCGGACTCGGAGCGGCCCAGGATGTACTGCAGGATGTGCGCCTGCACCGCCGTAAGCTCGGACTTGGCCAACGCGCTGTTTGCCAGCTGCTCCATCTTGATGCTTATGAGCCGGTTGTCGTGCACGAGCCGGTTCTCATCAATGTGTTGTGCCATGCGTTTGCCTCTTCTCGGTATTGTAGTTATAGGGCTAATTGTTTTGAACGATAGCTTTTATAGCACAATGCGGCTTGTATGTGAAATTCAAATATGCTATATTCAATAAAAGACTTTTATCGTTCACATTTATTTAAAATTTGCCTGGGAGGGACGCGGCGTGAACACAACACAGCTCGAGTGCTTTGTAACTGTGGCCAACTTTCTGAACTTCTCGCGCGCGGCGGAGCATCTGAGGATAACCCAGCCTGCGGTCAGCCACCAGATTAACACGCTCGAGGACGAGCTGGGCGTGAAGCTCTTCCACCGCACCAGCAAGAGCGTGCGCCTGACTCAGGAGGGCTACATGTTCACGCAGTCCGCAGGCGAGATACTCAAAATATCCGAGTTTTCCAAGGCTCGCCTGAAGGAGATGAGCCAGATAACTCAAAAGAGGCTCATAATCGGCTGCCGCAACACGGCGGAACTGCGCCTCATAGTCCCCGCGCTGACAAAGCTGCGCGAACTCAACCCGGAGGTGCTGCCCATATTACGGCTGATACCGCACGACACTCTGGAGAGCCTGCTCTCGGACGGGGAGCTGCATGTCATCTTCACCTTTGAGAAGGACACTGTCCCGCCCAAGGCGCGTTACCGTGAACTCCTGCGCTGTCGTCCTGTGTGCGTGTTCCACCCCGAGCACCCGCTCGCAAAATGCGAGTCCCTCACTCTCGAGCAGCTTCGCGAGGCAGGCAGGATAGCCACCTGCCGCCCTCCGGTATGTCCTCCGCCGCTCTTTGCCATACAGAGCCTGGTCACCGGCAGCCGTGAGACGCCCCAGATAATGTTCTGCGACAACCAGGAGCTGCTGATACCTCTGGTGCTGGCCGGCTACGCCTTTTCCGTGTCGGTGGACATGCCGAACACGCTGCCGCCGGAGCTGGTAAAGGTGCCGCTCAGCGAGTTTGACCCGCTCTCCTTCGGCGCGCTGTACCTGCCCGAGAGCGGCGGCGCCGCGAGGCTCTTCCTGGACCTCTTTGAAAAGAGCCTGAGCGAAACTCAGGCCGGAAGCCAAAAGGAGGCGCTGTGAATGGGCCTTTTCGGCTCTGTGAGCTACAAGAAAAACCTGCGGCGCTCGCTGCGCGATAACTACGGCCGGACGCCCGACCCCTTTTACTCCGCGGGCGACATGGCCACGATACGCAGCTACTACGACCACATGCGCGAGCACGACCCGGACACCTTCCGCGTGGACGACGTCACCTGGTCCGACCTCGACATGGACCGGGTGTTCAAGCGCATCAACCCCGGCGTCTCCACCCCGGGCGAGCACTGGCTCTATTACATGCTCCGCACCCCGGCGATGGACGCGGAGGAGTACGCCCGGCGCGAGCGGCTGATACACTTCGCCGAGAAAAACGTGCGCGAGCGGGAGGAGACACAGTTCCTGCTCGGCTGCCTCGGCCGCTTCCGCCGCGCGGACGTGTGCAGCATCTTCGCGCCGGAGAGCAGCGGCTATTTCACGATGGTCATCTACATCCTGCTCGCCCTCTCGCTGCTGTGCTCGCCGCTCTCGCTAATATGGCTGGGCGCCAAAGGCCTGCTCATCACGCTCGCCCTCTTCGCGCTCAACGTCATGCTGCACGAGTGGAACCTCCGCCACTGCCAGGCGGAGATCGACACGGTGAACTTCAGCGTGTCCATGGCCTTTACTATGCGAAAACTGCGCCGCCTGGGTTATGCCGAGCTCGACGAGTGCCTCTCCGAAGCGTATGGATCCCTCGCGAGGCTCAGACCGCTCATGGCCCTCGGCAGCATACCGGCCAGGAGCTCCGACATGTCGGGCGACATCGTGACCTCCGCGCTGCTGCTCGACCTCATCATGTTCGAGTACCTCAAGAACAAGCTGGACGGCCTGCAGGACGATATCCTCGCCGTGTTCGAAGCGCTTGGCCGCGTGGACGCCGCCATAGCCGTGGCCTCCTGGCGGGAGAGCATGCCGCTCTGGTGCGAGCCGGAGCTGGACTTTGAGACAGGGGAGAGGTACGTGGAGGCAGAGAGCCTGGTGCACCCGCTGCTGCGCAGCCCGGTGCCTAACGACTTGGCGCTCGACCGACCCGCACTGGTGACCGGCTCCAACGCCTCGGGAAAATCCACCTACCTGCGCACGGCCCTGCTCGCGGCGCTGCTCTCGCAGACCGCCTGCACCTGCCCGGGCGCGAGCTACCGCGGCGCGGCCTTCCACGTCTATTCCGCCATGGCTCTGCGCGACGACATCCTCTCCGGCGAGAGCTACTACATCGCCGAGATACTCGCCACCAAGCGCATCCTCGACGCCGCCGAGGCGGGGGAGCCGGTGCTCTGCGCCGTGGACGAGGTGCTGCGCGGCACCAACACCATAGAGCGCATCTCCGCCGCGAGCGAGATACTGCTCGCGCTCCGGCGCTCCGGCGCGCTGTGCATCGCGGCGACGCACGACCTCGAGCTGTGCACCATCCTCGCGGGCGAGTACGGCATGCTGCACTTTGAGGAGACGGTCACCGACGAGGGCATGAGCTTCGACTACCGCGTCCGCCCCGGCAAGACCGAGACGCGCAACGCCATACAGCTCCTGCGCCTGATGGGCCTCGACGACGAGATCACGGACCGGGCCGACGAACGCGCCGCCGCGTTCTTGCGCACAGGCGTCTGGACGGGCTTTTGACAGAAGGTTCACAAGGAAAATGCAAAAAATGTGGTGAATTTCGGTCAGCCGTATAGTAAAATAAAAGGAAGAAAATGCGAGGGAGGCGAAGGGAATGGCGTTTGAAAGAATACCGAGCGGCTACCCCGGCGTGGATGAGGTGTTCGACTACATCCGAATGGGCGACAACGTCGTCTGGCAGGTCTCGACGCTGGACGAGTACAGGCTTTTCGCGGAGGCTTTTGCCAAGCAGTCGCTCAAGGACGGGCGCAACCTCATATACATGCACTACGCGCGGCACGAGAGCATGTTCAGCCCTCAGCCGGGTTTGAAGGTGTACGAGTTCGACCCCATGCTCGGCTTCGAGCCCTTCACCGTGGACATCTACAACCGCATAACCGAGGAAGGGGAGGGCGCCTTCTACATCTTCGACTGCCTCTCCGAGCTGCAGGTCGCCTGGCACACGGACCAGATGATGGGCAACTTCTTCCGCGTGACCTGCCCGTACCTCTATGAGCTCAACACAGTGGCGTACTTCCCGATAATCCGCGGGCGCCACTCCTTTGAGACTTCGGCCAGCATCCGTGACACGACCCAGGTGCTCATAGACGTCTATATGAGCGACAGCGCGGTGTATATCCACACGCTCAAGGCCATGGGGCGCGACACGATGAATATATATCTCCCTCACGTCAGCCGCAGCGGCGGCCCCTTCCGCCCCCTGGACGGCGGCGTCGCGCTCAGCCGCTACTACAAGCTGCTCGACGACATCTCCACCCACACCCAGGACCAGAATCTCGACAGCCACGACCGCTTCTTCGCCATGGCCAAGCTCGAGTTCGGCCGCGGCCGCTTCCGCGACGAGACGGAGCGCAAGATACTAGAGAGCATGATGTCCAAGGACCCGCACGTGCAAAAGCTCATCCACCAGCTCTTCGAGCCGAAGGATTACTTCTCACTGCGCGACCGCATGATAGGCTCCGGCGCCATAGGCGGCAAGGCCTGCGGCATGCTGCTTGCGCGCAAGATAGCCGAAGTCTGCCTGCCCGAGTTCCGCGAGCACACGGAGCCGCACGACTCCTTCTATATAGGCTCCGACGTCTTTTACACCTACATCGTCAGCAACAACTGCTGGCGCGCGAGGATAGAGCAGCGCACGCCCGAGGGCTATTTCACCAAGGCCGAGGAGCTCAAGCAGGCCCTGCTCTCCGGCAGCTTCCCGGAGAACATCCGCGAGCAGTTCAAGGCCATGCTCACCTATTACGGCCAGAGCCCGATAATCGTGCGCTCCTCCAGCTTCCTGGAGGACGGCTTCGGCAACGCCTTCGCGGGCAAGTACGAGTCCGTGTTCTGCGTGAACTTCGGCACGCTGGAGACCCGGCTCAAGGCCTTTGAGGACGCGGTGCGTCAGGTCTACGCCAGCACGATGGACGTCTCCGCGCTAGAGTACCGCCTGCAGCGCGGGCTGGAGAAGAAGGACGAGCAGATGTCCATCCTCGTCCAGCGCGTCTCCGGCTCCTGGGCGGGGCCGTATTTCCTGCCCGGCGCGGCGGGCGTGGGCTACAGCCGCTGCCTCTACAAGACCAGCCCGGACGCCGACCCCACAGCGGGCATGCTACGCCTGGTCGTCGGCCTCGGCACAAAGGCCGTGGACCGGACGGAGGACGACTATCCCCGCCTCGTGAACCTCGACCGCCCGGCAGCGCGCACGCACTCGAGCGTCGCGGACCGGCACCGCTTCTCCCAGCACACCGTGGACGTCATCGACCGCGAGCGCCAGACCCTGCGCAGCGTCAGCGTCGACCAGGTGCACCATTTCCTGCCCGACTGGTTCCACACCCTGATGTTCGAGCGCGACTACGAGGCCGAGGCGGCCCTGCGCGAGATAGGCATCAAGGACGAGGTCTGGTTCATAAGCTGCCAGGGCTTTTTGGAGAACACCAAGTTCCCGCAGATAATGCGCTCGCTGCTCAAGACGCTGGAGAACGTCTACGGCACGCCCGTGGACATAGAGTACTCCGTCAACACCGAGGAGGGCGACTTCGTCATAAACATCCTCCAGTGCCGCCCGCTCTATGTCGGCCAGCCCGGCGGCAAGGTGTCGGTGCCGAAGCTCCCGGACGAGGACACCTTCTTCGACCTCGACAACTCCTCGATGGGCATGTCCTCCGTGACGGACATCGACGTCGTGGTGCAGATAGACGCCAAGGCGTATTACGAATACCCCTACGCCAAAAAGCGCATGGCAGCCACAGCCGTTGGGCTGATAAACCGCTATTACAAGGGTAAGGGCAAGAATCTGCTGCTGCTCGCACCCGGGCGGCTCGGCACCAGCTCGCCGGAGCTGGGCGTGCCCTGTTCCTTTGCGGACATCTCCGGCTTCGCCGGAGTGTGCGAGGTCTCGGACGACAGCGCGGGCTATATGCCGGAGCTCAGCTACGGCAGCCACATGTTCCAGGACCTCGTGGAGGCCAACATCTTCTACTGCGCCATCTGGAACGACAAGCGCACGCTAAAATATAACCCCGCCCTCATCCAGGGCCCGAACCTCTTCGACGAGATCTGCTCGGGCATGCCGGAGCTCTCCCACATGTTCCGCGTGACGGAGACCAAGGGCCTGTGCTGCTGGCTGGACGCCGTGGCGAACCGCGCCGTGTGCGGGTTCAAGGAGTCGAAACCGCTTGCAATTTCGGAGCAAGAGGCGTAATATTGTGCAATAAAGTTTTAGGTTTAGCGGAGGTAAAGACAAATGAGCTACATTCCCACTCCCGAGCAGGCGCTGGAGCTGACGAAGCGCTATAACAAGGAAGCCTTCCACATCCAGCACGCGGAGACCGTCGGCAAGGTCATGCGCTATCTGGCCGGAAAGTACGACGCCGGCAACGAGGACTATTGGCAGGCCGTAGGCATACTGCACGACATAGACTTCGAGCAGTGGCCGGAGGAGCACTGCAAGCGCGCCGACACCCTGCTCAGGGAGCTGGACATAGACGAGAGCGTCATCCACGCCGTCGTCAGCCACGGCTGGGGCATCTGCAGCGACGTGGAGCCGGAGCGCTATATGGAGAAGATCCTCTTCGCCACGGACGAGCTCACTGGCCTCATCTGGGCGGCGTCCCTCATGCGCCCGACGGGCTTTGACGGCATGGACGCCAAGTCCGTGATGAAGAAGTTCAAGGACAAGAAGTTCGCCGCCGGCTGCTCCAGAGACATCATCTCCAAGGGCGCGGAGCTGCTCGGCATCACGATGCCGGAACTCGCCGCCATGACCCTCGAGGCCATGACCGCGTGAAGCGAAAATAAAAAAACACCCGCAGGTTTTAAAGCCTGCGGGTGTTTTTTTGCTTATCTCATTTCACGACGTCCCTGAGCAGGTCGTCCATGTCGTACATGCCGGGGGCCTTGACGGTGGCGATGAACTTCGCCGCCGCAATGGCGCCGCTGGCAAAGACCTCGCGGGAGAGGGCGGTGTGCTTCATCTCGAACACCTCGTCGTGCCCGGCGAAGATGACCTCGTGCTCGCCCACGATGGTGCCGCCGCGGATGGAGGAGATGCCTATCTCCTCGCGCCGCCTGGGCTGGCGGACGCTGTGGCGCTCAAAGACGTTCTCGGCCTTGTAGGGCAGGGCGGAGGCTGCGGCGTCGGCCAGCATCAGGGCCGTGCCGCTCGGCGCGTCCACCTTGCGGCGGTGGTGCTTTTCGACGATCTCGACGTCGAAGCTCTCGCCGAGCACGGCGGCAGCGCGCTTCACGAGCTGCATCATAAGGTTGATGCCCAGCGACATGTTGCCGGACTTGAACACCGGTATCCGCGCCGCGGCCTTTTCGATGTCGTGCAGCTGCTCCTCGGAGTAGCCCGTCGTGCACAGGACGATGGGTATCTTCCTCAGCAGGCAGAACTCCAGCAGCGCGTCGAGGTTGGCGGGGTTGGAGAAGTCGATGACCACGTCGGCGGGGCCCTCGTAGCTCATGGGGTCAGAATAGACCTCAAAGCAGTTCTTCTTGAGCGGCGTGCGGTTGAAGCCCGCGACGACCTCCACACCCTCGAGCCCCTCGCAGCCGCAGACAACGCACTGGCCCATGTGGCCGTTGCAGCCGGAGACTATTATCTTTAGCATAAGAATACCTTCCTTGCCCCGGGATTACACCTTGAGGCCCACGCCGCGCATGGAGACCTTGAGCTTCTCGATGTTCGCGGGGTCCATATCCACCAGCGGCAGGCGGAACTTGCCGACGTTCATGCCAGCGAGGTTCATGGCCGTCTTGACGGGGATGGGGTTCGTCTCGATGAACAGCTTGTCGAAGAAATCGGCCAGCCTGAAGTACTCGGCGCTCGCGGCCTTGAAGTCGCCGGCGAGGCAGAGGTCGCAGAGGTGGGCGACGTCCTTCGGGATGATGTTGGAGGCCACGGAGATGACGCCGTAGGCGCCGAGGGCCATCATGGGCACGGTGTCGGAGTCGTTGCCGGACCAGAACACCAGGTCGTCCCCGCACATGGAGCGGGTCAGGGCGTACTCGGCGATGTTGCCGCTGGCCTCCTTGACGCCGTTTATGTTCGGGTGCTGGGAGAGGACCTTGTATGTGGCGGGCTTGATGCCTATGCCGGTGCGTCCGGGCACGTTGTAGAGTATCATCGGCACCTTGACGCGGTCTGCGACATAGGTGAAGTGCTCGATGAGGCCCTTCTGGGTGCTCTTATTATAGTAAGGTGTGACCATGAGGATGCCGTCCGCGCCGCACATCTCGGCGTGCTTGGCCTGCTCGAGAACGTGCTCGGTGTTGTAGCCGCCGACGCCGACGATGGTCTTCATCTTGCCGGCGCACATCTCGACGGTGAGCTCCACCAGACGGTCGTGCTCCTCCTCGGTGTGGGTCGGGTTCTCACCCGTGGTGCCGCAGACAAGGATCGCGGAGGTGCCGCCCTTGTACTGGAAGTCGAGGAGCTCCTGATATTTTTCGTAATCGACGCCATTTTCGAGGTATGGCGTGACTATGGCGGTACATGAGCCTGTAAATATAGGTGTCTTTGCCATTTTATAAACCTCCTTAGATGAATGCGCGCAGATTATTTGGCGGTGATATAGCCCTCGGCGGTCAGCAGCTCGGCGAGCTCAACGGCTCCGCCGGCGGCGCCGCGCAGGGTGTTGTGAGAGAGGCAGACGAACTTGTAGTCATACTGGGTGTCGGGACGCAGACGGCCGATGGATATCTGCATGCCGCCCTCGTTCATACGGTCCAGCCTGGTCTGCGGACGGTCGGGCTCCTCAAAGTAGTGCAGGAACTGCTTGGGCGCGGAGGGGAGCTCCAGCTCCTGGGCGCGGCCCTTGTAGGCGGCCCAGCGGGCCTTCATCTCGTCCATGGAGGGCTTCTTGTCGAAGCTCACGAACACGGCGGCCATGTGGCCGTTGGACGCGGCGACGCGCAGGCACTGGGCGGTGATGAGCGGCTTCTCGGCGTTCACGATGACGCCGTTTTCAACGCGGCCCCAGACCTTCATGGGCTCCTGCTCGCTCTTTTCCTCCTCACCGCCGATGTAGGGGATGACGTTGTCGACCATCTCGGGCCAGGTCTTGAAGGTCTTGCCGGCGCCGGAAATGGCCTGATAAGTGCAGACGAGGATCTTGTCGAGGCCGAAGTCAGCCCTGAAGGGGGAGAGGGCCGGGACGTAGCTCTGAATGGAGCAGTTCGACTTGACTGCGATGAAGCCGCGCTTGGTGCCAAGGCGCTTTTTCTGCGCGGCGATGACGGCGAGATGCTCGGGGTTTATCTCGGGGATGACCATCGGAACGTCCGGGGTCCAGCGGTTGGCGCTGTTGTTGGAGACGACGGGGCACTCGGCCTTGGCGTACTCCTCCTCGAGGGCGAGGATCTCTTCCTTCTTCATATCGACGGCGGAGAAGACAAAATCGACGTCCTTCACCACGTCCGCAACGTCCGCGGCATTCTTGACGACGATGGACTTCGCGCACTCGGGCATAGGCTCATCGAGCGCCCACTTAGCGCCAACGGCCTCCTCATAGGTCTTGCCCGCGCTGCGCGTGCTCGCCGCGATAGCAGCCAGCTCGAACCACGGGTGATTGGCGATCAGCGTGACGTAGCGCTGACCCACCATGCCGGTGCCTCCTATGACTCCGACCTTCAATTTCTCCATGCTTGATCCATCCTTTCCACCATACGACGCAGTATATTCGTATGTCAGTTAAATAATACCGGGTGACATAACTCTTGCAATTATCGGTATCAGCCTTTATAATGACATAATAAGTCGAAAAAGGCAATAACCTGCTGTGCCTTTAGCAAATTAATATTTTACCACCCTGTTTCAACTCAGTCAACATACGTCAAAAGGTGAACAAAGAAAATGAAGCGATTAAAAGCCATACCAGCCCTTATCCTTGCCCTGCTGCTGATAGCGGGGCTTCTTCCGGCGCTGCCTGCCGCGGCGGCGGGGGATATTTACGTCAACGGGTCCAATAACGTGCTCTCCGGCGGCCTCGGTTCCGCCTATGCCGTGGGCTCGGACGGCACGGGCTTCGTCTCGGGCAACGCCTACGTCATGACGGCGGACGGCATCACGACCATAGGAGGGGGGAGCGGCAGCTCCACCGGCTCGGAGCGCCCGGGCCGGGACGAGACCTCGCCCACGCCCTCGCACCTCTCCGTGACGGGCAGCATAAGCCTGCCGTATTCCAAGATCCGCGTCGGCCTCTACTACTATGACGGCTCCAGCAGCATCCGCAACAGCACCCTGGAGTCCGCCAACCTCGAAAACGAGGTCGGCTATGGCTATCTCTTCGGCTGGTATGACTCGAGCCGCGTCTTCCACCAGGTCGGCTACACCAACGAGACTCAGATCACCATGGCGATGGACAAAAACGTCACCATAAGCAGCGGCGCCGGCCTCGGCTGCTACCACATCATGCTCCCCGGCACCTATTACAGCTTTGAGGAGGCCTCAGCGGCCGCCGCACAGTACGGCGGCTTCCCGGCCTATTACAACGGACAGTATTACGCCCTCGTCGGCAGCTTCACGAGCATCTCCGAGGCGCAGTCCGCGATGAGCTGGTACGGCGTGAGCGGCACGGTGTATACCGCCTCGCAGTACTGCGTCACCGTGTGCCGCACGACGGACGGCACCATCCTCTTCGAGTTCGACTGCGGCCGGGACCAGAACCTCGCCGTCAGCCCGCAGAGCAGCTCCGGCAAGGCCGTGACCTGGTTCAAGGGCTATCAGTATTACGGCGACTTTGAGTACGTCCGCCGCAGCGGCGAAAAGCTGACGGTCATCAACATCGTCGATATCGAGGACTACGTCAAGGGCGTCCTGCCCTACGAGATGAGCGGCAGCTGGCCCATCGAGGCGCTCAAGGCCCAGGCCCTCTGCGCCCGCACCTATGCCGCCAGCCACTTCAACGCCAACGACTATTACGGCTTTGACGTCACCAACGACACGTACAGTCAGGTCTACCGCGGCCTGAACAGCGCGACAAGCACCTCCGACGCCGCCGTGGATGCCACCGCCGGCATCTACATACTCTACAAGGGCGAACCCATAACCGCCATGTACTGTTCCTCCAACGGCGGAGCCACCGAGAACAGCGAAAACGTCATGTCCAGCGCCGTCGGCTATCTGCGCGGCAAGGTGGACAGCTTTGAGGCCGCCGCCGCAAGCATAAACGCCAACAGCAGCTGGACCTACACCTTCACGCGCCAGGAGCTGGCCGCAAAGGCAAACACCCTCGGCTTCTCCATCGCCTCGGCGGACAAGATTGAGCTGACCTACTCCGACACCGGCAACGTCATCGGCATAAAGCTAACGGACTCCAACGGCCGCAGCGCCAGCTTCAGCAAGAGCAGCTGCTATAACTTCTGCACCTCCACGCTGGGCATCAAGAGCATCTCCTTTGAAATAAAGGAGAACGGCGACAGCGTCACCTTCATCGGCAGCGGCTGGGGCCACAGCCTCGGCCTGAGCCAGTTCGGAGCCTATGCCATGGCCAAGACATACGGCTTCACCTACGACCAGATAGTGAACTTCTATTTCACCGACATCACTCTCGCCCGCGCGACGTATACGAACTGAGGCGTTTTAATGAAGACATCTGATTTTTACTTTGACCTGCCCGAGGAGCTGATTGCCCAGACCCCGCTGGAAAAGCGCGACGCCTCGCGCCTGCTGTGCCTGGACAAGGTGACGGGCGAGATACAGCACCGCGTGTTCTCGGAGCTGCCGGAGCTGCTCCGTCCGGGCGACTGCCTCGTGATGAACGACTCGCGAGTCCTGCCCGCGCGGCTGCTCGGCGCGCGTGAATCCGGCGGCGCCGTCGAGGTGCTGCTGCTGCGCGACCTCGGCGGCGGGCGCTGGGAGTGCCTGACCCGCCCGGGCCGCAAGACCAAGCCGGGCACCAAGCTGGTGTTCGGCGACGGCGAGCTCGAGGCCGAGGTCATCGAGGTCGCCGAAGGCGGCAACAGGATAGTCGAGTTCAAGTATGACGGCATCTTCCTCGAGGTGCTCGAGCGCCTGGGCAAAATGCCGCTCCCGCCGTATATCAAGACCGAGCTCGAGGACGGTGAGCGCTACCAGACCGTCTACTCCAAGGAGCTGGGCAGCGCCGCCGCGCCCACCGCGGGGCTGCATTTTACCAAGGAGCTGCTGGCGAAGATAGCCGAAAAGGGCGTGCGCGAGTGCTTCGTCACGCTGCACGTCGGCCTCGGCACCTTCCGCCCGGTCAAGGCCGAGGACATCGAGGAGCACGAGATGCACTCCGAGTTCTGCATCATGCCGGAGGAGACGGCGCGGATAATCACCGAGACGAAGAAGTCCGGCGGCCGCGTTGTCTGCGTCGGCACCACCTCCTGCCGCACTGTGGAGAGCTTTGCCAACGAGGACGGCACCATGGACGCCAAGTCCGGCTGGACCAACATCTTCATCTACCCGGGTTACAGATTCAAATGCATGGACGCCCTGGTGACGAATTTCCACCTGCCGGAGAGCACTCTCATCATGCTGGTTTCGGCCTTCGCCGGCCGCGAGCACGTCCTCGCCGCGTACAAGCAGGCCGTGGAGATGCGTTACCGCTTCTTCTCCTTCGGCGACGCCATGTTCCTGAGCTGAACCAAACAACACACCGCCTCCGCCGCCACGGGGGCGGATTTTTTTGCGCCGTAACAAGAAAAGCCGGGCCGCATACAATGATACTGGCACGTTCAGAGTGCCGTATTTTCCTTGAAACCATGGTGAAGGGAGTAAGCATATGCGGAAGTGCAACGACTCAGACTGGCGCGAAGACCTCGAGAGCTGCAATATGAACGTGATAAAGCCCTGCGATCACGATTGCAACAACACTCGCGGCTGCGGCCACGTCTGCTGCGTGAGCGGCCCCACCGGGCCCACGGGCGCGACGGGCGCTACCGGAGCAACTGGGCCCACCGGCGCAACAGGCGCAACAGGCCCGACCGGTCCCACCGGCCCGACCGGAGCCACCGGCGCGGGCATCGATACGATAGAGGAGTTCGTCCCCGGCACGCCCTATTCTGTGGGCGACCTTGTGTATTACAGCGGGGCGCTGTACGACGTAAATACCAATAACCCCACGGGTACCCCCGGCTTCTCGCCGGACTTCACCCTCGTGACCGTGACCGGACCCACGGGCGCCACGGGCGCGATCGGCCCCACCGGCCCGACCGGACCCACCGGCCCCACCGGCGCTACCGGCGCGACAGGCGCAACGGGTGCTACCGGCCCCTCCGGCACCGGCCCGACTGGACCGACCGGCCCCACCGGCCCGACAGGCGCAACAGGCGCCACCGGCCCCTCAGGCACAGGACCGACCGGCCCCACCGGACCCACTGGCCCGACAGGCGCAACGGGCGCTACCGGCCCCTCCGGCACCGGCCCGACCGGTCCCACCGGACCCACCGGCCCGACAGGCGCGACAGGCGCCACCGGCCCCTCCGGTACCGGCCCGACTGGACCCACAGGACCCACCGGCCCGACGGGTGCGACAGGCGCTACCGGCCCCTCCGGCACCGGCCCGACCGGTCCCACCGGACCTACCGGCCCGACCGGCGCTGCCGGTGCGACTGGCCCGACCGGCCCCTCCGGCACAGGACCGACCGGCCCGACTGGACCCACGGGTGACACCGGCGCCACGGGTGCCGAAGGCCCGACCGGCCCGACCGGTCCCACTGGACCCACGGGCGACACGGGCGCCACCGGCCCCACCGGTCCTACCGGCCCCTCCGGTACCGGCCCGACTGGACCCACAGGTCCCACCGGCGCCGAAGGCGAGGCGGGCCCCACCGGTCCGACAGGCCCCACTGGACCCACGGGTGACACCGGAGCCCAGGGCACAGAAGGCGCTACCGGTCCTACCGGCCCCACCGGCGACACAGGAGCTGAAGGCCCGACCGGCCCGACTGGCCCGACGGGCGACACCGGAGCCACCGGCGCAGAGGGACCCACCGGACCGACCGGCCCGACCGGACCCACCGGCCCTGCGGGCGGAGCTGTGCTCAGAGCTGCGGCAGCGGTCTCCGACGCCACCGGCACCGGCGACATCGTGACTCAGTTCAACGAGCTGCTCGCGAATTTGCGCAGCGCCGGTATCCTGTCCGAATAACCAAGTCTTAGAGGACGGCCGCAGCGCCGTCCTCCTTTTAAAAGCAGGAGGGGCAAATGAAAGTTTACGTCTATGCCATATGCAAAAACGAGAGCAAATTCGCCCTGCGCTGGATGAAGTCGATGTCGGAGGCCGACGGCGTCTACGTCCTCGACACCGGCTCCGAGGACAACACGGTGGAGCTGCTCCGCGGTGAGGGCGCTGTCGTGGAGGTGGAGGTGTTCAAGCCCTGGCGCTTTGACACGGCGCGGAACCGCTCGCTGGAGATGGTACCGGAGGACGCGGACGTCTGCGTCTGCACCGACATCGACGAGCTCTTTCACCCCGGCTGGCGCGCGCTGCTGGAGGCGGCCTGGAAGCCGGACACCACCCGCGCCGCCTATCGCTACACCTGGAACTTCAACCCGGACGGCTCCGAGGGCTTCGTCTTCTGGCTCAACAACATGCATTCCCGCCATGGCTACCGCTGGACGCACCCTGTCCACGAGGTGCTCGAGCGCACTGTGCCGGAGCCGACGCGCCAGATCTACATAGAGGGCATCCAGCTCGACCACCGCGCGGACGACACCAAGCCGCGCAGCCAGTACCTGCCGCTGCTGGAGATGTCGGTCGCCGAGTGCCCGGACGACGACCGGAACATGCACTACCTGGGCCGGGAATACTACTTCTACCGCCGCTGGGAGGACGCCATCCGCACCCTTGAGCACCACCTCTCCATGCCGAGCGCCACCTGGGCCGACGAGCGCTGCGCCTCCATGCGCTACATCGCCCGCTGCCAGAACGCCCTGGGCAGGGCGGGGGAGGCCAAGCGCTGGCTCTGGCGCGCTATCGGTGAGGCCCCGCACCTGCGCGAACCGTATCTAGACATGGTAAAGCTGCTGTACGCGGAAAAGGACTGGGACGGCCTCGTCCACATGTGCCGCACCGCGCTGAGGATAACTGAGCGCCCGCGTACCTATATCTGTGAGGCCGAATCCTGGGGCAGCCTGCCCTATGACTACCTCTCTCTGGGCCTCTACTACACCGGCCGCTATGCCGAGGCGCTTGCCGCCGTGCGAAAGGCCATCGAACTTAACCCCACCGAGGACCGCCTGCGCGAGAACGAAAAGTACATCCTCGCCGCCCTGAAATGACCACACCGTCTGCGCCGGGCGGAAATTAGCGCCCGGCGCAAAAAATACTTGACCTTTGCGCGCGATGGTAGTAGAATATCCTCAGAAGTTAGAGTAAGCTAACTCACACAACTTGAACGGCGAAAGCCGATATATTTTAAACCGTTAGTTAGATAAAACTAACTGCAAAAGAAAGGTGATGAGCATGAGCGTAGTTATCGTAGGCGGCAACGAGTGCATGGCGGGGCAGTACGAGAGCATATGCCGCGAGCACGGCTGCAAGGCCAAGGTCTATACAAAGCAGAGCGGTTCACTGAAGAAGAAGGTCGGCACGCCGGACCTCCTGATACTCTTCATCAGCACCGTCTCGCACAAGATGGCGCTCAGCGTCATCCAGGAGGCCAGGAGAAACAGCGTGCCTGTCGCGCGCGTACACACCAGCAGCAGTACTGCGCTGCGCTCGGCCCTCATCGAGCACGGCGCCACGGCATGAGGACGACATGGCGCCGCTGGAGAAGTACATGATCGAGCAGGGAGCCCCTACGCTGGCAAGCCTCAAGACCGGCACGCTCTTTTGCGTGGACACTCAGGAGACGAGGGAGCTGCTCAGACAGATAGGCCAATGGGACCGCCGTCTGAGCGGAAAGGGCATCTCCATAACGCTGCTGCGCTATAACGGCCGCCGCGCGCTGGTGTACATGTACCGCCGCTCGCAGCTGGAGCGTGACCTGGCTTCGGAGGGCGCAGCTGAGCTGCTGGCCCGGTGCGGCTACGCCTCGGCGGAGCCGGAATACGCCCTCGCCCGGCTGCGCGAGCGCTTCTGCGAGGGAGCCGAGTTCCCGCACGAGATAGGCCTGTTCCTGGGATATCCGCTCTGCGACGTGCTCGGCTACATCAAAAACCGGGGACGCAACAGCAAGCTCACGGGCTGGTGGCAGGTCTACGGCGACGAGCAGAGCGCGGCGAGACAGTTCGAGCGCTTCCGCCGCTGCCGGGACATATACACCAGGCTTTGGAGCAGAGGAAAAACGGTGCAGCAGCTGACTGTCTGCGCCTGAGCAGAAAAGAGGTAATAAAAAATGAGCAAGATAGCAGTAGTATACTGGAGCGGCACGGGCAACACCGAGGCCATGGCAAAGAGCGTCGCCGCGGGCGCACGCTCCGCGGGCGCGGAGGTAGAGCTGCTTACCGCCGCCGAGTTCGGGCCGGACAAGCTGTCCGCATATGACGCCGCCGCCTTCGGCTGCCCGGCGATGGGCTCGGAGCAGCTGGAGGAGGACGAGTTCGAGCCCATGTTCTCGGCCTGCAAGCCGGCGCTGAAGGGCAAAAAGATAGCTCTCTTCGGCTCCTACGGCTGGGGAGACGGCGAGTGGATGCGCTCCTGGGAGGCCACGGCGAAGTCCTATGGCGCGCACCTCGAGCGTGAGGGCGTTATCTGCACCGACGCGCCCGACACCGCGGCTAAGGCCGCCTGCGAAGCCCTGGGCAAGGCCCTGGCTTGAGCGCAAAACAAAATAAGAGGCCGGGGGCGGGTTGTCCGCCTCCGGCCTTTGACGTTGTTGACACGGACAATGCGCGGATGATATACTGAAATTGGATAAAACAAGGGGGTGTGCGTGTGGAAAAGGACAGAGTCATCCCGCTTTTCATCGCAGTTTGCCTGTTTTATGTCTCGGGCAAGCTGCTGAGTTTGCTGATCCGTTCCGGCCCCTGGCCCTATGTCATCGCCGCCGTTGCGAGCCTTGTCCTCGGCTACGTCCTGTATGACGACAGGATGAAAAACTGGCTCAAAAAGCCGGACTGCAGCGGCAAGGACAGGGGGCTCTCGCTGCTCGTTTCCGCCGTCGTGTTCGTCATTATTGGAAAACTGCTGCTCTGGATGTTCGAGGTCATCCCGCAGCTCATCTGGGGCAATGACCTGCCCGGCTTCTTCTACAACTGGGTCGCGAGCTTCATGACGCTCATTTTCGGCGGCATAGCGCTGCTCGTCATCTGCTTCATAATCGGCGACAGGCTGTATTTCCGCCGCCTGAAGCCCTGGCTGGAGAATTGAATAAGGAGAGGGAAGCCCCTCTCCTTATTTTTCTCCCGTTTTGCCGGAGACGTGGGCCTTGAGGGCCTCAAAGGTCTCGGCGCTGATGACGTGCTCGATGCGGCAGGCGTCCTCGGCGGCGACCTCCGGGCTCACGCCCATGGCGGTCAGCCAGCCGGAGATGAGCGTGTGCCGCTCGTAGATCTTTTCGGCGATCTCCCGGCCCTTGTCGAGCAGAGTGATGAAGCCGTCCTTGTCGACATCTATATAGCCGTTGGTTCTCAGGTTCTTCATCGCCACGCTGACGCTCGGCTTGGAGAAGGAGAGCTCGTTTGCAATGTCTATGGAACGGACGTTGCCCTGCCTGTTGTGGATGACAAGTATGGCTTCAAGGTAATTTTCCGCTGACTCCTGTATCTTCAAGACTACCACACCCCATTGCGAATCTTGATATTTCCCTATATAATATCACAGTCGGTCTGCGCTTATCAAGAGCCAAAACGCGGTTGACAATCAGGCTATGCCGGGATAATATTCAAAGAGCGCGAACTGGCGCAACAGGGGGCTTTAAATGTTCAAACTCATAAAGACAGAGGGCCACGCGCGGCGCGGCGAATTCACCTGCCCGCACGGCACGGTCCAAACGCCGGTGTTCATGAACGTCGGCACCCAGGGCGCGATAAAGGGCGCGCTCTCGGCAAAAGACCTCAGCGAGATCGGCTGCCAGATAGAGCTTTCAAACACCTACCACCTCCACGTCCGCCCGGGGGACGAGCTCATAAAGTCGCTCGGCGGACTGCACAAGTTCATGACCTGGGACGGGCCCATCCTCACGGACAGCGGCGGGTTCCAGATCTTCTCCCTTGCGGAGCTGCGCAAGATAGGGGAGGACGGCGTGCGCTTCAACTGCCACGTCGACGGCCGCCACATCTTCATGGGCCCGGAGGAGAGCATGAGGATACAGTCCAACCTCGGCTCCGACATCGCCATGGCCTTTGACGAGTGCATCAAGATCCCCTCGCCGTATGAGTACGTCCGCCAGAGCTGCGACCGCACGGTCCGCTGGCTGGAGCGCTGCAAAAAGGCGCTGGCGCAGTACAATTCCGAGCCCGACGCCGTGAACCCCGGCCAGGTGCTCTTCGGCATCAACCAGGGCGCGGTGTTCCACGACATACGCATAGAGCACATGAAGCGCATAGCTGACCTGGACCTGCCCGGCTACGCCATAGGAGGCCTCGCCGTGGGCGAGACGGCGGAGGAGATGTACGACACCATCTCGGCCGTCGAGGAGCACATGCCCAAGGACCGCCCGCGCTATCTCATGGGCGTCGGCACACCGGGGAACATCATAGAGTCCGTCTGGCGCGGTGTGGACTTCTTCGACTGCGTAATGCCCGCGCGAAATGGCCGGCACGGACACCTCTTCACCTGGGAGGGCATAATCAACATCAAAAACGCCAAATATGAGCGCGACGAGGGCCCCATCGCCCCCGGCTGCGACTGCCCCGTGTGCCGCCGTTACTCCCGCGCCTACGTCCGCCACCTCTTCAAGGCCGAGGAGATGCTGGCCATGCGCTTTGCCGTCACGCACAATCTCTGGTTCTACAACGACCTCATGCGCCGCATCCGCGCCGCCCTCGACGAGGGGCGCTACGCCGCGTTCCGTGAGAGATACTCAAAGATTTTGGATACGCGGATATAATTTTCTTGCATTTAGGAAAATATGAGGTTATAATTTACACGCTGTACATTTTCTCAGGTTGGAGGTTTTCAAATGTTCTACAATGTCCTGTCAGCAGACGCGGCTGCTACCGGCGGGCTCGGCGGAATGTCGTCGATCCTGTTCCTGGTCATCATCTTCGTCGTATTTTACTTCTTCCTCATCCGTCCGGAGAACAAGAGGAAAAAGAAGCTCACCGAGATGCGCAACAACATCAGCATCGGCGATGAGATCGTCACCATCGGCGGCATAATGGGCAAAGTCGTCCAGGTCACCGAGGACACCATCACCTTCGAGACCGGCGAGGACCGTGTCCGCATGCAGGTCACCAAGTGGGCCATCTCCTCCAACGTCCGCGAGGAGAAGCAGCGCGCCGCTCAGGAAGCTGCCGCCAAGGCCGCCAAGAGCAAGAAGAACGCTGCCAAGACTTCCGGCGAGGAAAACAAAATAGACGAGGGCAAGGGCGAATAAGTCCGTGCCAAGTCATTAAATCCCCCCTGACGCAATAGGATGTACAAAACATCCGCGTCGGGGGGAATTTTTTATGCAGACAAGTGTGGAACGGAAAGGGAAGAAGAGGTCGCGCCTGAGATGGTATGTGCTCGGCCCGGTCCTGGGAGCCGTAGCCTCGGCTGTGCTGCTGTATATTACGGCGGTACTGCTGGAGAGACAGATATTGCCATATTCACTGGCCGGGGAACTGGTGATCGCCTGCCTGTTCCTTGGCTCGACCGCAGGCGGGGCAGGCGCCGCAAAGCGCCGCGGCTCAGCTCCGCTGCCTTCGGGCCTGACAGCCGGAGCAGCCCTCGCAGCGGCCGTCGTCGTGGTCTCGCTGATGGCACAGGGGGAGGGGGCGATATCCGCCGACTGCCTGCGCCATGTGATAGCCGCGGTTGCGGGCGGAGCCTTCGGCGGTGCGCTGTGCTTGAACCGCGGAGGCGGCAAACGTAAAAAACGCGCCCGCAGAAGGTAGCAATATTACAGAGAGTAATATATTGACCAGGTAGACATAATTGCAAAATGATTACCAAGATGTTGTTATGCGCCCAAATGCAGCTCACTAAATGTTGTGACTATGCCTGAGTTTTCAAGCCTTTCACCGAGAGGTAGTAGACGCAGTTGACATAATACTGTTAACATAATACATAGGCATAATTCACAAAAATGCACTTATTTTGACAAAGGACTTGATTACGGATGGAATTTGTATTATATTGTCCCTACTTGAATTATGTAAATTGCGGCATTATCCCCCTGCGCTGGCAGGGTGAGCTCCGGTGACGCCGGGGCGCCGCCTTCCACATATAGATACGGCCCGGTTGATGCGTCAGGGCGGAGAGGCGTTCACCCTGCTCATCATCTCGGCGGCCTTCATAGCCGGCGCCGTCGGCGGCTCGCTGCTCGGCTCCGGGGAGCTTTCCGCGGCCGAGGGCGTCCTGCCCGGGGATGGAAGCGTATACGGCTCCGATTCCTATTTTTCCCTGCTCTTTTCCTGCGCCAAGTACCACCTTATCGTATTGCTTTTTTCCACCTCGCTTGCCGGGGTGCTGCTCATACCGGCGACGCTCGCCTTCAGGGGCTTCGCCCTCTCGTGCACGGCCGCCTTTGTCGCTTCGGCTTATCCGGAGCAGGGCATCGCGCTCGTACTGGTCGTGCTGGGCCTGCCCGCACTGCTGACTGTGCCGAGCCTGTTTATTGTCGCCTACGGCGGCGAGCTGTTTTCTGCGCGGCTCGTTTCGCACTATGTTCGCCGGCCCCTGCCGCCGCGCTACCGGCGCGGGGAGGACCGTGCTTTGGCCGTGGCCGTAATGCTTCTGGCCGCGGCGGCGATAGAGTGCTTTGCCGTTCCGCCGCTCGTGCGGCTGCTTATTTAGAGATAGGGGAAAAGGGGGGAGACGTGTTTTGCAGGATGTCGTCTGTCTTGAAAAATATGAACAATACCTGACAGATGTAAAGAAGGCATCGGCCAACACGCTTGCCTCCTACATGAGGGACGTCAGACAGCTGAGCGACTATGTCGCCGCGCACGACCTGCCGGGCCTGGACTCGCTCGACGATGAAGAGCTCGCGACTTACATCGCCTGGCTCAGGCACAACGGTAAGTCTCCCGCCACCGTCAGCCGCTGCATCGCCTCGCTCAAGAGCTTTTACTCGCTGCTGCTCTCGCAGGGCGTAGTTGACCACAACCCGGCCGCCGGGCTCGTGCCCGAAAAGGCCGTGCAGAAGCTGCCGCAGATACTCACCAGCAAGGAGGTCGAGCTCCTGCTCGAGCAGCCCGAGTGCACGGACATGAAGGGCTACCGCGACCGCGCCATGCTGGAGCTGCTGTATGCAACGGGCATCCGCGTCAGCGAGCTGATCTCCCTGGACGTATCGGACGTGAACATCCCCGCCGGCTTCATCCGCTGCCGCAGTAAGGACAAGGAAAGGATGATACCACTTTATCCGGCGGCTATCAAGGCCCTTTCGGAATATGTCGAATTCATCCGCCCGCAGATGATCGCCTCCCCGGACGAGCAGTCCCTGTTCGTGAACATCAGCGGCGAGCGCATGAGCCGCCAGGGCTTCTGGAAGATAATCAAGACCTATCAGAAAAAGGCGGGCATCGAGAAGGACATAACTCCGCACACCCTGCGCCACAGCTTTGCGGCGCACCTGCTGGAAAACGGCGCGGACCTGCGCTCCATCCAGGAGATGTTGGGCCACGCGGACATCTCCTCCACCCAGGTCTATTCCCACATCGTAAAAAAGCAGCTCAAGGACGTCTACAACAAGGCACATCCGAGGGCATAAGAGAGAGGAACATCAAACAAAACCGGCGCGGGTCTCCGCGCCGGTTTTGCGTTGCGCACAAGCCCGCGGCATGGTAAAATGAACGCACGGAAGGGGGCAGAAACATGAAAAAGCCCAAGATGATGATATTCGACTACGGCCACACCCTCTGCTATGAGCCGGAGCAGAACTACGAGCGCGGCTGGCGCGCCGCCATGGAGCACGCCGTGTGCAATCCCCGCGGCATAACCGCCGCGCAGCTGCACGAGTACAGCCGCGAAATATACGCCGACCTCTTCAAAAAGATGCGGCCCCTGGAGCTCGAGACGGACGGATTGAAGCTCGACGAGAGCATCTTCGACGCGCTGGGCCTCGGCTTCGACGTGTCGATGCAGGAGCTCGAGTACATCCGCTGGTGCGCCACGGAGCCTATCTTCCCCATGGAGGGCATAGAGGACTTCCTGGCTCTCTGCCGGGAGCTGGACATCCGCACGGGCGTCATAAGCAACCTCTCGTTCTCCGGCGCCACGCTGATACGGCGCATAAACGAGTGCCTGCCCTTCCATAACTTCGAGTTCATCGTCGCCTCCAGCGAGTGCGTGTTCAGAAAGCCCTCGGAACACATCTTCCGCCGCGCCCTCGGCCTCGCGGGGCTGGAGCCGGAGGACTGCTGGTTCGCCGGGGACGACGTGGAGTGCGACGTCGAGGGCGCTGCGCGCTCCGGACTGTACCCAATCTGGTTCAAGTGTCCGCTCAAGTGCACCTATAAGCCTGAGTGCCCGCACCCGCCCCGGTGCGAGCACCTGAAAGTCAGTTCCTGGGCCGAGCTGGGAGAGGTCCTGCGCCACTGCGAGTGACCTTGCGAAAGCCGGCGCGCTGTGGTACAATATCAGGATGAAAGCGGGGCGGCAAATGCGCATTTTAGGTATAGACCCCGGCATCGCCATCGTGGGCTTCGGCGTCATCGACTCCGAACGGGGCAAACAGAATTACATCCGCTGCGGCGTCATAACCACCCCGGCAGGGACGAGCCTCTCCAGCCGGCTGGACCGCATCTATGCGGACATGTGCGAGGTCATCCGCACCTTCAAGCCCGACGTCGCGGCGATAGAGGAACTTTTTTTCAACACCAATATAACTACCGGCATCTCCGTGGCCCAGGGCAGGGGAGTCATACTGCTCGCCTGCTACCACTCCGGCGTGCCGGTGTATGAGTATACGCCCCTCCAGGTGAAGCAGGCCGTCGTCGGCTATGGCCGCGCTGAAAAGCGCCAGGTCATCGACATGGTAAAGCGCATACTCTCTCTGAAAACGGCCCCAAAGCCGGACGACGCGGCTGATGCGGTGGCCATAGCGCTCTGCCATGCGCGCAGCTCCACCTCGCTCATGGTGGACAAGACAGGAGGCAGCGTATGTTCTACCATCTAGACGGAAAAGTCGCGGAACTCGGCCAGGGCATGGCCGTCATAGACTGCAACGGCGTGGGTTACCTCGTGAACGTGAGCCTGAACACCCTCGCCCAGCTAAAAAACGGCGAGCGCGCCAAGCTCTACATCTCCGAGAGCGTGAGGGAGGACGCCTTCGAGCTCTTCGGCTTTGCCTCAAAGAGCGAGAAGCGCAGCTTCGACCTGCTCATCGGCGTCTCGGGCGTCGGGCCCAAGGCGGCGCTCTCCATACTCTCGGCGCACACGCCGGAGGCGCTGTCCATGGCCATCCTCTCGGGCGACGAGAAGGCCCTGACAGTGGCGCCCGGCATAGGCAAAAAGATAGCCCAGCGCGTCATCCTCGAGCTCAAGGACAAGCTCGCCAAGGAGAGCGCGGGCTTTGAGCTGCCCGTCAAGCCCGGCGTGACCGCGCCGGTGGGGGAGGGCAAGCTCGCCGACGCCTCCGCCGCGCTCGGCGTCCTCGGCTACGGCCCGGCGGAGATAAATCTCGCCCTCAAGGGCGTGGACGTCTCCGCGCTGACCACCGAGGAGATAATCAAAGCGGCGCTCAAGAACATGATGAAGTGAGGTGAACGCGCTTGAGCATCAGCTTTTCCGACGAGAATGAGGAGAGGTATATAACCTCGACTACGATATTGCCCGAGGACTCATCGGAGGTCTCGCTGCGTCCGAGGACGCTCAGGGAATACATAGGCCAGCAGAAGGTCAAGGAAAATCTCAGCGTGTTCATAAAGGCCGCCAAGATGCGCGGCGAACCGCTCGACCACGTGCTTCTGCACGGCCCCCCGGGCCTCGGCAAGACCACGCTTGCGGCGGTAATTGCAAACGAGATGGGCGTCAACATGCGCATGACCTCCGGCCCCTCCATAGCCAAGGCGGGCGACCTGGCCGCGCTGCTGACAAACCTGCAGGAGAACGACATCCTCTTCGTGGACGAAATACACCGCCTGGACCGCACTGTCGAGGAGATACTCTACCCTGCGATGGAGGACTACGCCATCGACATAATAATCGGCAAGGGCCCCTCGGCCAACTCTATAAGGCTGGACTTGCCGCACTTCACGCTCATCGGAGCGACCACGCGCTCCGGCCAGCTCACCGCGCCTCTGCGCGACCGCTTCGGCGTTACGCTTCGGCTGGAGCTCTACACGATTGACGAGCTGCGCAGCATCATAACCCGCAGCGCGGGCATACTGGGCGTCGAGATAGAGCCGGACGGCGCGGACGAGATCGCCTCCCGCTCCCGCGGCACACCGCGCATCGCGAACCGCATGCTCCGCCGCGTGCGCGACTTTGCGCAGGTGAACGCCGGCGGCGTCATCACGCGCGAGGTGGCCAACGACGCGCTGCTGCGCCTTGAGGTGGACAAGCAGGGCCTGGACGCCCTCGACCGCCGCATGCTCCGCAGCATAATAGAGTTCTACGGCGGCGGCCCCGTCGGCCTCGAGACCCTAGCGGCCACGATAAACGAGGAGGCCGTGACCATCGAGGACGTGTACGAGCCGTACCTCCTCCAGCAGGGCTACCTGACCCGCACGCCCCGCGGCCGCTGCGCAACGCGCCGCGCCTACGAGCACCTCGGCCTCGATTTTCCCGCCCAGGAGCAGGAGCAGCTCAGCCTGTAAATGAATATCATATAAAAATTTTGCGATAATCGAGCATAAAATCGACAATTTGTCTTGACTTTCCAGAAGTTTGTAATATAATCATAAAGCAGATTGTGATATGACTGATTATACTGTATATACAGACATAGATCTGTGGCGCCTCGCCTCAAGTGGGGATGCGGGCGCGGAGGAGGAGCTCATAGAGCGCTACGGCCGCACGGTCCGCGTGTGCGCCCGCCCGTATTTTCTCGCGGGAGGGGACAGCGAGGACCTCATCCAAGAGGGCATGCTCGGGCTGCTTTCCGCCATCCGCTGCTATGATGAAGCATCTGGCGCGTCTTTCAAGACATTTGCAGAGACCTGCATACGCAACCGCGTGCTCGAGGCCGTAAAGGCCGCGTCACGAAAGAAACATGGCCCGCTGAACGACGGCGTGTCATTGGAATATATCATCCTCTCAGAAGAATCCCAAGTCGGCCCAGCGACCCAGCCGGAAATTTTCAGGCGCACCCCTGAGGAACAGGTTCTTGCCAGAGAGAGCGAAAAAGAGTTTTATTCCACATTTTCACGGTGCTTGTCCGTATTCGAGACAGAGGTCCTTTTCTACTTCCTCGACGGGCTTTCCTACCGTCAGATAGCCGAAGCCGTGGGGCGCACGGAAAAGGCTGTTGACAACGCCGTGCAGCGTATCCGCCGCAAACTGGCGAGACAACCATTCCTTGGCGATATCAGCAGGAGCTGAGCGCAATAAAGCCGAAAGGCGATCATCATCAAAAGAGAGGGTAAAACATGTTCGAAGACAAAGTCTTGGTATGCAAAGAGTGCGGTCAGGAGTTCGTGTTCTCCGCCGGCGAGCAGGAGTTCTACGCTGAGCGTGGATTCCAGAACGAGCCCCAGCGCTGCAAGCCCTGCCGCGACGCCCGCAAGAATGCGGCCCGTGGCCCCCGCGAGTTCTTCACCGCTGTCTGCGCCATGTGCGGCGGCGAGGCGAAGGTTCCTTTCGAGCCCAAGTCCGACCGTCCTGTGTACTGCAGCGAGTGCTTTGCTAAGATTCGCGAGCAGCAGGATCGCGCCTGAATAAGCGTACTGCCGTAGAAACGATTGGGTCGCCTTCAGGCGTCCCAATCGTTTTAATTTTTTAACATCATACGGAGGGAAAACGATGTTTGAGATCACCAAGAACACGATGATTTCCGAGATCCTCGAGAACGCCCCTGAGGCTATGCCGGCGTTCCAGAGCATCGGCATGCACTGCATGGGCTGCGCCCTTTCCAGCGGCGAGACGCTCGAGCAGGCCTGCTACGCTCACGAGGTGGACCCCGACCAGTTCCTCGCCGACCTCAAGGCGTATCTCGCAATGTGCTGAAAGGAAAAGCCGGCTGAGGCCGGCTTTTTTAATATCCAATGGACAAGGTAAAACTCACACCGAGACTTCTTGCGGCCGCCCGCCTCGCGGGGGAGAGCCGCTTTGCCGTGGACGTGGGCACGGACCACGGCCGCCTCGCCGTCTGGATGCTGCAAAACGAAAAGGCCGAGCGCGTCGCCGCTACGGATATCCGCCCCGGCCCGCTCTCCAGCGCCCGAGCCACCGCCGCGGAATACGGACTGGAGGACGCCATACGCTTTGAGCTCTGCGACGGCCTGGCCTTCTCCGGCGCTGAGGAGGCTGACACGGTCATCATCGCCGGCATGGGCGGCGAGACCATCGAGGGCATACTCAGACGCGCCCCCTGGACGCTCTCCGGCACGCACCTCGTGCTCCAGCCGCAGACCAAGATAGACGAGCTGTGCATCTGGCTGCGCGTGGCGGGGTACGTGATAGACGCCGCCGTCCTCGCAGCCGAGGGCGAGAGGCTGTATGTCGTTATCTCCGCCCGCGCCGGGAGCGAGGGCGCGCTCTTCGCCGAGGACGCGCTCGGCGCGGCGGGCGACCCGCTGCTCCCGCGCTGGCTGGACGCGAGGATAGCCAGCGTGCAGCGCGCTATCGACGGCATAGAGAGCTCGCAGAAGAAGCGGCGCGACACCTTTGAGCTGCGCCAGACGCTCAAGCGCCTGCTTGCGCTTAGAAAGGAGCCGTAAATGGCAAAAGTAAGCGAAATATTTGAAAAACTGGCCCTCCGCGCGCCCGTCGCGCTGAAGATGGACTTCGATAACGTCGGCCACCTCGCCGGGCGCGCCGACAGGGAAGTGAGCCGTGTGCTCACCGCGCTCGACATCACCGACGAGGTCATAGCGGAGGCAAAGGACATGGGCGCCCAACTCATAGTCTCGCACCACCCGCTGACCTTCGAGGGCCTCAAGTCCGTGACGGACGGCGACGCCACCGCGCGCAAGTTCGTGGCCATCATCGAGGGCGGCATGTCCGCAATCTGCATGCACACGAACCTGGACGCCGCCCAGGGCGGCGTGAACGACGCGCTCGCGGCGGCGCTCGGCGGCCGCGTCATCGGTATACTCAACACGGACGACGGCATCAGCCGCGTCTGCGAACTGCCGGAGGCTATGGAGTTCGCGTCCTTCCTGCGCCACGTCAAGGACAGCCTCGGCGCAAACGGCCTGCGCTACGCCGGACCGGGCAAGCCCGTGCGCCGCTTCGGCATCTGCGGCGGCGCCGGCGCGGGCGACCTGCCGCTGGCCCTCGCCCAGGGCTGCGATACCTTCGTCACCGCCGACGTCAAGCACCACCAGTTCATCCAGGCCAATGAGGAGGGCATAAACCTCATCGACGCCGGACACTTCTCCACCGAGAACGTCGTCGTCCCCGTGTTGAAGCGCTGGCTCAACGAGGACTTCCCGGACCTCGACGTGCGCATCTCCGAAAGGCATTGCCAGCCGGAAAAATTCTATGTATAATCAAAAGGCCCGCCGTTGAAGCGGGCTTTCTTAATGAGAATTTAAAGAATTGCCCTCTTTTATCTTAAATCGCCCCCGGGGTACAATAATGGCGTGAGGTGAGGATATGGCTAACATACTGATATGCGATGACGACGTCGATATCGTGTCGGCGCTGAAGATCTACCTGTCGAACGAGGACTACAAGATATACACCGCGTTCACAGGCAAGCAGGCGCTCGACTGCGTGAAGGAGCATGACATCGACCTCGTGCTCATGGACGTCATGATGCCGGAAATGGACGGCATCGCGGCGACAGCCAAGCTGAGGGAGGAGTACAACATCCCCGTCATCCTGCTCACGGCCAAGAGCGAGAGCTCCGACAAGGTGCTCGGACTCAACGTGGGCGCGGACGACTACGTGACAAAGCCCTTCGACCCCATCGAGGTGCAGGCCCGCGTGCGGAGCCAGCTGCGGCGCTATACGCGCCTGGGCGGCCAGCAAAAGCGCGAGCAGCCGAAGGACACCATCACCATCGGCGGCGTGGAGCTCAACGACGCCGAGAAATCCGTCACCGTGGACGGCGAGCCGGTGCAGCTCACGCCCATAGAGTACAACATCCTCCACCTGCTGATGCGCAACCCGAACCGCGTCTTTTCGTCCACGCAGATCTACGAGCTGGTGTGGAACGAGAACGCCTTCGGCTCGGAGAGCGCCGTCGCAGTCCATATCCGTCACCTCAGGGAGAAGATCGAGATCAACCCCAGCGAGCCGCGCTACATAAAGGTCGTCTGGGGCCAGGGCTACAAGATGGAGGGCAAAAAATGAATCCAGATGAAGTGAACCCCGTTGAGACCGGGGCCGAGACCGGGCTCGACACCGAGCCCAATACCAAACCCGTGCCTAAAGAGCGCGTGAAGCTCACGCACAGCACCTGGGCCAAGGTCGGCGCAATCGTGCTGCTGTATGTGTTCGCGCTGTGCTTTTTAGCCTGCGCCGCCTGCTTTATACTCTGTGCCTACGGGGGCTTGGCAGAGGCCTACAACCTGCGCGGTACGCTCAAATACATCGACGTTGACCTCGCCGGCGGGCAGTTTGTGTATGACCTCGTACTGTTTGCGGTGAGACTCTACTCCGCCTGCGTGCCGGTGGGCATAGTGTTCATCGCGCTGATGCTGGCATGCCTCATCTTCCTCTTTTGCGCCGCCGGGCATCGCAAGGGCGTGACCGAGCCGCGGCTGAATCCGGTGGACCGTATCCCGCTAGACATCTACGCCGCCGCCGTGGTCATTGCCTGCATATTCATTTTCACATTTTGCACGAGATATTTGTTTGATGCTAATGCATATAACTATTCGATATACATCCAGCTCGTGCTGCTGGCGCTTGCGCTCGGCGGTTTGGCCTTCGGCCTCATCCTCGCGCTGCTGCTTAGCTTCGCCACACGCGTCAAGTGCGGCAAATGGTGGCGGAACACCGTCATCTACCGCGTACTGCGCCTCATCTGGCGCGTCGTCAAGGCCGTCTGGCACTGGTTCGGCCGCGTGGGCCGCATGATACCCATCGTCTGGCGCACGGCGCTGATCATGCTGGGGCTTTATATACTGTTATTCCTAATGGTTATTTTGACTCTGAGCGGAAGACTCTTTTGGCTGTATTCCCTCATCCTGTTCCTTGCCGTTATCTACGCCGCCGCCATTTTCGGCGCGTGGCAGATGAAGAGCCTCAAAAAGGCCGGTCAGCAGCTGGCCGAGGGCAAGTTCAACGAGAAGATAGACACCACGCACATGTACTGGGAGTTCAAGTCCCACGCCGAGAACCTCAACAGCATCGGCGACGGCCTCTCCAAGGAGGTCGCCCAGCGCATGAAGTCCGAGCGGCTCAAGACCGAGCTCATAACCAACGTCTCGCACGACATCAAGACGCCGCTCACGTCCATCATCAACTACGTCGACCTCCTGCAAAAGGCCAAGACGGACGAGGAGCGCGCCGAGTACCTCGCGGTGCTCGACCGCCAGTCCCACCGCCTCAAAAAGCTGACCGAGGACCTCGTCGAGGCGTCGAAAGCCTCCACCGGCAATATGAGCGTGAACCTCGCGCCCACGAACACGCAGGAGATAATAAACCAGTCCTACGGAGAGTACAGCGCCAAGCTCGAGGCCGGGCGGCTCAACACCGTCATCAACATCCCCGAGCCCGTGCCCGTGATAATGGCCGACGGGCGGCTGCTGTGGCGGGTCATAGACAACCTCTTCAACAACGTCGTCAAATACGCCCTGCCCGAGACCCGCGTCTACGTTGACGTGCACGTCGAAGGGAGCGAGGCGGTCATCTCGATGAAGAACATCTCCCGCGCGGCGCTCAATATCAGCGCGGAGGAGCTCATGGAGCGCTTTGTCCGAGGCGACGCCTCCCGCAGCACCGAGGGCAGCGGCCTGGGCCTGAACATCGCCCGCAGCCTCACGGAGCTCCAGCACGGCAAGTTCTCCATCAGCACCGACGGCGACCTCTTCAAGGCCGAGATAAGACTGCCGCTGGCACAATAAAATAAGCTGAGCATGACCGGATGGGTTTTACCTGTCCGGTCATATTCTTTGACCCGTCCTCATAGTCTCTAACAAGAGTTCACGGGAAAAGAGGGCGGAACATGACAAACACTTCCATTTATCAGGACATAGCCCAGCGGACCGGCGGGGACATATACCTCGGGCTGGTCGGCCCGGTGCGGACGGGGAAGTCCACGTTCATCCGGCGGTTCATGGAGACGCTGGTGATACCGAACATAGAGGACGTGTACGCCCGGGAGCGGGCTAAGGATGAGCTGCCGCAGTCCGGCTCGGGCCGGACAATAATGACGGCGGAGCCGAAATTCGTGCCGGAGGACGCGGTGGACGTGACGCTCGAGGGCGGTGTATCGTTTTCGGTGCGCCTGGTGGACTGCGTGGGCTATATGGTGGACGGCGCCTCGGGCCAGTTCGAGGACGGAGCGGAGCGCATGGTCGCCACGCCCTGGTTCGACGAGGAGGTCAGCATGAGCCGCGCCGCCGAGGAGGGCACCCGCCGGGTCATCGCGGAGCACTCCACCATAGGCATCGTCATGACGACGGACGGCAGCATCTGCGGCATCCCGCGCGAGGGCTACGTCCCCGCCGAAGAGCGCGTGGTATCCGAGCTCAAGGCGATAGGAAAGCCCTTCGTGCTCATCTTAAACAGCGCGGAGCCCTATTCCGAGGCCGCGCAGGCGCTCCGGACGGAGCTGGCCGAAAAATACGGCGTCACCTGCGTCTGTGTGAACTGCCTAGACCTCTCCGGCGAGGACATCGAGGAAATACTCAAGTTCGCGCTCTATGAGTTCCCGATAGCGGAGCTCGGCATATACCTGCCGTCCTGGCTGGACGCGCTGCCCGCGGACGCGCCGCTCAAGGCGGGCATCTTCGAGGGCATATCCGAGGCCGTGCAGAACATGAGCCGCGTGCGGGACGCCTTCGGCATCATGGACGCCCTCGGCTCGCGCGAGGACGTGAGCGCAGCGGGCGTCAAGAAGGTTGATATGGGCACCGGCAAGGTCACGGCTGAGATCAAGCTGCCGCGCAGTCTCTATTATGAGACGATAAGCGAGCAGTCCGGTTTCGAGATATGCGACGACGGCGACCTCATGACGCTGCTGACGCATATAAAGGACATCAAGGCCGACTACGACCACGTCAGCGAGGCCCTGCGCGACGTGCGCGAGAAGGGCTACGGCGTAGTAATGCCCCGGCCCGACGAGCTCAAGCTGGAGGAGCCGCAGATCGTACGCAGCGGCGGCCGTTACAGCGTGCGGCTCAAGGCCAGCGCGCCGAGCATACACATGATGATGACGAACATCGAGACGGAGGTCACACCCGCCCTCGGCGGCGAGAAGGCGTCCGAGGAGATAATGGGTTTCCTGCTCCAGGGTTTCGACGGCGACGTGAGCCGTATCTGGGAGTCGAACATCTTCGGCAAGTCGCTCTACGACATCGCGGAGGAGGGGCTCGAGTCCAAGATCAAGCGCATGCCGCCCAGCGTGCAGAACAAACTGCGCTGCACCATGCAGCGCATAGTGAACGAGGGCAGCGGCGGCCTCATATGCATAATCCTGTAAGCAAACCGGCCCGGTGGAGATTCCACCGGGCCGGTCCCGCATTTTTCACTTATATCGCTCCGCCTCGCGCAGCGCCGCGCTTTTGAGCAGCAGAAAGGCTCCGCTGATGAAGATGAGGGCGTATGCCGCAACCGGCAGATAGAGCTGCAAAAAACTTCTGCCTGCGTCAGGGCCTCCGCTGATGCCGTAAAGATACACCAGCAGCCCGGCGCTCGCGCCCGAAAGCACCGAAGTCAGCCCGCCGCATATCGTCCTCAGCAGCAGATTCCTGCCGAAAACGGACTCTGCGAGACAGGCCAGCATCAGCACATTGGCCGCGATAAACAGCTCGGTCATGGCCAAACCTCCAGAAAACATGTTGTAGGCGCATATTACCACAGAAAGTCCGGCCGGTCAACAGCTTATTGCCACACCCTCGGCAGACGTTTGCCGAGGCGGCTGAGTATCTCGTTTGAAATGGTCCCGCAGTGCCCGGCGAGCTCCTCACAGGGGAGGCCGGGGCCGATGAGCACCACCGTGTCGCCGGGCCTCACCTCGCCGCAGTCCGTGACGTCCACAAAGAGCTGGTCCATGCACACGCGGCCTATCACCGGCGCGCGACGCCCGTTTACAAGTACCTCAGCGCCCTCGCACCCGCGCGGAAAGCCGTCGCCGTAGCCTATGGGCAGCACGGCAATGCGGCTAGCTCGGGCCGTGGTGTAGGCGAGACCGTAGCCGAGGCCCGCGCCCGCGGGCAGGGAGCGCACTTGTTCAACCCGGGCCTTTAAACTCAGCGCCGGGACAAGCCCCGGCCAAACGCCGACGTCGTTCCCGGCGGAGCTTTTGACGCCGTAGAGGGCTATGCCGACCCTCGCATAGGCGCAGCGCGCGTCGGGGTAGTTGAGCAGGCCGTAGCTGCTCTGCGTGTGGAGTTTTCCCGGGTCATAGCCGTCCCGCCTGAGCGCGTCGGCCAGCGCAAAGAAGCGCCCGACCTGCCCTTCGGTAAAGCTCCGGCTCTCGGCCGAGAGGCTGTCCGAGACGCACAGGTGCGTATACATGCCCGTCACGCGCAGATGGGGGAGGGAGAATATCTCCTCAATGCCAGCGATGTTGCCGGGATCGGTGCCAAGACGGTGCATGCCGGTGTCTATCTTGATGTGCACGTCGATGTTCCGCCCAAAAGCGGAGAGGGCACGCGCGTAGTCCGGCTCCGTCACCGTCTGCGTGAGATGATAGCGCGCGAGGCAGTCAAAGCTCTCCGGCGCGGTCCAGCCGAGGACGAGTATGACGCCCCTGACCCCGGCTCGCCGGAGCTGCACGCCCTCGGCGGCACAGGCCACGGCAAAGGCACGCACCCCGCAGCCGTTGAGCAGCCGCGCGGCTTTCACCGCACCGTGGCCGTAGGCCTCGCACTTGAGCACGGCCATGAGCTCGCAGCCGCCCGGGAGGATGGAGCGCAGGGACTCCGCGTTTTGCCGGAGCGCCTTGGAGTCAACCTCGACCCAGGCGCGGCCCCGGTCATCCGGCCTGACCGGCCTGATTCGCCGCCAGAAAAGCAGTATCGCCGCCGCGGCCGCCGCCGTGCCGAGGCAGACCGCAAGATAGTGCCCCACGCTGTTTTCCACCAGCGGCCCCCAAAGCCCGGCCGCGCGCGCCGCGCCGCGCACGAGCACAATCACCCAGGGGTGCAGGATGTAGACGAGCAGCGAAAACGGCGCAAGCCATCCCACGCCCCTCCCGCGCGGGATGAGCAGCCTCGCAAAGAGGAAATACATGACGGCGGGCAGGAAAACATACATACTGTCGTGCCTCTGCCAGCCGAGCCGCCGCAAAAGGAACGCCTCTGCGAGCATGAGCGCAAAGGCCGCGGCCAGTCCCGCCGCTGAGGCGCCCTTGCCTGGCAGCTTTGTACTTCTCATTGCCGCGCCCAGCAGCAGAAATAGCGGCGCAAAGAACAACCCATTCCGCGTATAGCCCGCGACGCTGAAAACGACGTTGTAGGCATCGGAGACCACCGGCACTCCGCTCACGAGCCCCCAGTAGCTGTCTCCCAGCAGCCCGAGCAGATACAGCGCGCCCGCGATGCCGAGCCCCACTCTCGAGCGCGCGAGCAGCGAGGCGACGAGTACGCCGAGCAGTGCGGCGGGCAGGTACCAGAGGTGGTAAAAGGTGCCCTCAAATAGCAGCTGCGTCAGCGCCGCTCCGGGCGTGAGGCCCGCGAAATTGCCCGCGTAGAGGTTCAGCGGCAGATAGAGCAAAATGCTTGCCAGGTATATGACGCCGGTCTTCTTGAGGAATTTCCGTGTCTTTTCCGCCTTGCCGATGACAAAATAGCCGGTGACCATGAAGAAAAACGGCACCGCCGCGCGCGCAAGCACACGGGTGAAGATGAAGTCCGCCGTCTCGCTGTAAGTCAGCAGCGGCGAGCAGTGTATGGCCACCACCAAAAACGCCGCCGCAACGCGGAAATATTCGATGCCGACAAGTTTTCTTGCTGTTTTCATGCCGGTTTTCTCCAAAGCGTGTAGATGTAGCCGTCCACATTGTTGCCCGAGACCTGATACGGCGCGTCGGGCAGCCCGAGCGCGTCGCGCGCCCCCGCAAAGCCGACCTCGGCCTCATAGACCTCGCCGCGCACCTCGAGCAGCCGCTCGGGGTAGGGGTAGGCGCGCAGATATTCGACGTATTCCTCAAGGCAGAGGCCCATCTCGCACATTATCCGCGCGTGCGGGCGGCCGACATAGCGGAAGTGCCAGGGCTCGGCGGCGATGCCGGTTACTCCCTCCTTGCCGCTCTGATAGCGCTCGACAAAGCCGTAGTCCGCCGCAAGGGCGCGGAAGCGGCCGCAGACGCCGTCGTAGGGGAACTCGGGCCGGATGAAGTCGATGTTGTCGGCCCGGAGTGCCAGATCGATGGCGAGGCCGGTCTGGTGCTCGCTGCAGCCGGGGAGGGCGACGTATTTGCGCGTGAACTCCTCGCCACTATCGCGCATGGAGCCATCCCATATCTCCCGCTGCTCGGCCTCAGAGCGCCAACCGCTGACGGGGACTATCTCGCCCGCCGCGCCGATGCGGGAGATGACCCCGGAGAGCATCGCCGCCGCGCGGGTATCGAGCAGTATGTCGCTGCCCGGCACCGCCGGGGCGAGGACGGGGCGCTCCATGTGCTGGATCGGGTGCTCCGCGTTAACGAGAATGAGCAGCCCGTTGTGTATCCCACCGCGCATGGCTCAGCCCTCCAGCCCGTAGGCCACGAGCTCGTCAAGAAGGGCAGGGAAGTCATAGCCGATACCGCGCATCATGTTGGGAAAGCGGCTGTGCGACGTGAAACCGGGTATGGTGTTGACCTCGTTGAACACCAGCCGCCCGCCGGGCTCGAGGAACATGTCCACCCTCGCAAAGCAGCGGCAGCCGAGGGCGCGGTATATGCGCTTGGCCGTCTCCTGAATGCGCTGCTCCGTCTCCGAGTCCACGCGCGCGGGCATGTGTATTTTGGAGGTGATGAGGTTGTACTTCTCGACATAGTCAAAGAGTGCGCCCTGTATCTCTATCTCGTCCGCCCGCCCGGTGATAAGCTCGCCATTGCCCATGACGGCGCAGCCGACCTCAAAACCGGGGATGGCCTCCTCGATTATTACCTCGCGGTCGAACTTGAGCGCCTCCTTGACAGCGGCGCGGAGGTTTGCGGCGTTCTCGACCCTGGTGATGCCGAAGGACGAGCCCGCGCGCACGGGCTTTACGAACACCGGCATGGCCAGCCCCGCCGTGAGCCGCTCCAGCTCGGCGGATGAGGGCAGGCCGGAGAAGGCGACGGACCTCGGCACGTCCACCCCGGCGAGCGAGGCCAGCTTGTGCGCGCGGTCCTTGTCCATGCAGAGCGCAGAGGCGAGCGTGCCGCAGCCGATGACGGGTATGCCCGCCAGCTCGCAGAGGCCCTGGACGGTGCCGTCCTCGCCAAAGCGCCCGTGCAGCACGGGAAAGGCCGCGTCCAGCCTCGTCGTGCGCACGCCGTTCATGCGAAACTCCACGATGCCGTGCAGGTCGCGGTCCGGCGAAATGACGGCGGGCACGCACTTTGAGCGGTCGGCGCTCCAGCTGTCGTCCTCCAGCGCCTCAGCGCCGCCGTAGTAGCGGAACCACTCGCCGCCCTTGGTGATGCCGAGCAGCACGAGCTCGTATTTGTCGCGGTCGAGATTCACGATGACCGAGTGCGCCGACTCCAGCGACACCGGGTACTCGCTCGAGCAGCCGCCGAAAATAACCGCGATCTTGAGTTTCCTGTCCATATATTAAGCCTCCTCGTATAATAAGTTTCAAAGTAAATAAATCAGGTATCAGCAGGCTCT
>ENA-UOIY01000452-UOIY01000452.1-human-gut-metagenome-genome-assembly--contig:-P114-NODE-452-length-68222-cov-91.176669_pt1 | contig 68222 bp, 60 predicted proteins | sample MGYA00242335_ERZ723882 | MGnify/ENA metagenome assembly ERZ723882 | reverse complement strand
ACTCGATGAACTTGCACTCCAAACAAATCGGGAACTCGTTGATGACAGGGGCATCGACGGTCTCGGCTTTGCTGGCAGTCAGACCGCTGCGGGCAAATTTGTCGGCAACTTTATTGCCGGACTCCACGCCGAAATAGTCCGCCTCCACCATGTGGGCGGCATCGGCAATGCTGACGGTGAATGCTCCCCGTGCTTTGATGTTCTGCACGGTCTTGTGGGTTTCGGTGAGGTTCAGCGCGACGATGTCCTGCTCCTGCATGGTGCCCCATGCGGCGTTCATGACATTCACGCTGCCGTCCTCGTTATAAGTCGCAACCATCAGAACCGGCATGGGGAAAATACCCTCGGTGATTTCCAGTTTTGTTCTCATGATATGAGTGCTGTGACCGTCAAGGCGGGCAGCAACTACGCACTGCCGGAGTGCGGGTTTACCGCGCCTGAACGTGGGACGTTCCAGGCGTGGGAGATCAACAGTACAGCGTATAGAGCGGGCGACAGCTACCAGGTGAACGAGAGCATCGAAGTCAAGGTGGTGCGGCATGTGGTGGAGCCCACTACGTACCAGGTCACTGTCACCGACGACGGCAACGGAACGGGCACGGCCACGTCTGGCACAGCGGCGGCCGGCACGGAGATCGTTCTGAGCGCCACGGCCAAGGGGGGTATCACTTCAAGGAGTGGCAGGTGGTCGTCGGTGACGACATCAGTATCAGCAGCGGCGGCAAGTTCACCATGCCGGAGGGAAATGTGACCGTAAAGGCGGTGTTCCAGGTGCACAGCTATGGCGATTGGCAGATCGGTGACAGCGAGCACTGGAGGCAGTGCAGCTGCGGTGCCGTGAGCGAGAAGACTGACCATGCGGGCAGCGACCAGGACCACAAGTGCGACGTCTGCGGCAAGACGCTGATGGAGCATACGGGGGGCAAGGCCACGTGCAGGAAGGCGGCGGTCTGTGAGATCTGCGGCGAGGAGTACGGCGACCTGAATCCCAACAACCACAGCGGAAAGACTGGTGGCTGGCAGAAGGACAATGGAAAGCACTGGAAGGTGTATGACTGCTGCCCGGCGGCTCGTGCCGAGGAGGGGGATCACAACAGCGTGAAAGACGCCGCAAAGGCGCCCGCCTGTATGGATACCGGCCTGACCGAGGGCGCGCACTGCGGTACGTGCGGCGAGGTGCTTACGAAGCAGGAGACGGTGAAGGCGCTGGGTCACGACTGAGGCCCCTGGACTGTGACCACCAGCCCCACCGTCACCGCGGAGGGCGTGGAGACACGGACGTGCAGGAACGACGCATCCCACACCGAGACGCGATCGATCCCGAAGCTGACGCCTGCGCCGCGGCCTGATCCCACACCGGGTAAGACCGACGGAAAGAAGACGGATGGCAGCAAGACGGACAGCGACAAGACGATGCAGTCCGGCAGGACCGGCGACATGGGCATCGGGCTCTATGCCGCCACGGCGCTGCTGAGCCTTACCGGTATGGCCTGGGTGAGCAAAAAACGTAAAAAGTGGCCTTTCCATAACGGCGGCATTGTCTGCCGGCGGGAAAAAGAAAAAGAGACGCTGCGGCGTCTCTTTTTTTGCGATTTTTATGAATTTATTCCGCCACAGAGTCGCGCATGCGGATGCTGACGTTGACCAGAATGCTCTGGGAGGTGATGTTGGGAGAGGTCATCAGCAGGTGCAGGCGGTCCACAGCGGCGGTGGCCAGGGCCTGACGGTCCACGTGGACGGTGGAGAGGGGCGGGGTAGTGAGGCTACACTCCGGCACGTCGTCAAAACCGATAACGGAGACATCCCCCGGCACGGAGTAGCCCAGCTGGATCAGGGCGCTGACCAGGGAGAGGGCGGTGTAGTCGTTCTCACAGAAAAAGGCGGTGGGGATATCGCTGCGGTCGGAGAGGGCGGCTTTTAGGCGCTGGACACCGTCGGAGGAATAGCTGTTGGTAGGGATGATGTCCTGGGGCGCAAGGGAGAGGTCGTGGGTCCGCAGAGCGGAGAGAAAGCCGCTGCGGCGCTCCTCCAGATTATAGACGTTGGGGGAGGAGGAGATGTAGCCGATGCGGGTGTGGCCGCAGCTGATGAGTTTTTCCACAGCCAGGTAGGCGCCGGAAAAGTTGTTGATGGACACGGAGTTGAGATTGTGGATGGTGCAGTTCCGATCCAGCAGGACGAAGGGGACGGGCAGCTGCTGCAGCAGGGGCACCTCGCTGCTCTCCAGATAGGTGCCCAGGACGATGATGCCGCAGGAGGGCTGGATGGTTTCCAGATTTAGGATGCTCTGCAGAAAGTCGCTGTGGGGGACCATGGAGTAGATCATGGAATAATTCAGCTCGGAACAGCGGGTCTGGATGTAATTGATGATCTCGGCGAAGAAGGTGGTGCGGAAGTTATGGATGCCGCTGGTGTTGGGTTTGGAGACCGCCACCAGGCGGATGATGCTGCTGGGAAGGGCGGCTGTCCGCTTGGGCAGGATGTAGCCGTTTTCCTCTGCGGCTTTGATGATGCGCTCGCGGGTGGTGCCGCTGACGCCGGCTTTTCCGTTCAGCGCCAACGACACGGTGGCCGGCGAGGTATTGGTCAATTTAGCAAGATCTTTGATCGTCATTGTGCCACTCCTAAGATGTTGTCTTATGGGCATTTTAACAGATATAGGTGAAAAATGCAATAAACAATTTTAAAAAAGATGCAAAAGTTTAATAAAAATCGTTGGTAAATTTGAGGGGTGCGGTGCTTTGGACAGATGGAGAAAGTGTGTTTTTGCAAAAATTGTGATTATGAACAAATTTCTAATAAAAATTTATTGCAATTTAAAAAATTACAGTGGGAAAACCGAGGGTTTGGGCATTCAAAACGTCAAAAATGAATGATATAAAGTTAGAATAGAAAGAATTTGACAAAATATAAATTGATAAAAGCAAGGAAAGAATGGGGAATGGAGAAGTATGCCAGTATTTGCTGTTGACAAAATGCTGCGCAAATGATAAACTTTCATAAAAATTATTAGATAATATAACGATGATTTTACTAAACATTTAATTAAAAAGGACGGAGTGATGTCATGAGCGGAAATTTTAGAGATGAACTCGGAAAGGCGTTTATCGCAGCAGGCGAGCAGTTTCCCGAGTTGGTCGTTGTGACTGCGGATGTGTCAAAATCCACCAGAAGCATCGAGTTTAAGAAGCGGTGGCCGGAGCGGTTCTATTCCGTGGGCATCGCGGAGGCTGATGCGGTGAGCATCGCGGCGGGCATTGCCTCCTTTGGGCATCCGGTCATCTGGACGGCCTATGGCGTGTTTGCCACGGAGAAGCCCTTTGAGCAGATCCGGAACACCATCTGCTATCCCGAGATGAATGTGAAGATCATCGCCACCCATGGCGGTATCAGCGTAGGTGAGGACGGCGCTACCCACCAGGCCATCGAAGATATCGCCATCATGCGAGCGCTGCCCAATATGAGGGTGATCGTGGCGGCGGATCCCGGCGAGGTGAAGGCGGCGGTGTTTGAGGCCATCCGTACCCCCGGCCCGGTGTATGTGCGGCTGGGACGCAGTGTCGGCGGCTATGTGCATCCGAATCCCGACGCCGTGGAGCTGAAGCTGGGCCAGGCGGAGACGCTGCGGGACGGCACGGACGTGACATTGGTCGGTGTTGGCGTGATGGTGGAGCAGAGCCTCATCGCGGCGGAAAAGCTGCAGGAGAAGGGCATCTCCGCCCGGGTCATCAACCTGCGGACGGTAAAGCCCATCGATGTGGACACGCTGGCAAAGGCGGCAAAGGAGACAGGCGCTATCGTAACGGCGGAGGATCATAACTGCTTTGGCGGTCTGTTCGGCGCTGTTTCCGAGGCGCTTGCGCTGACGGTTCCGGTGCCGGTGGAGCGGGTCGCTCTGGAGGATACCTTCGGAGAATCCGGAAACGGCGCGCTGTTGCTGGAGAAGTACGGCTTGACGGCAGACCGGATCGTGGAAAAGGCAGTAAACGTATTGGCGCGGAAGTGAGAGGGCGATGATATGCTGACAAATGAAAAACGTGAAGCGCTGCAGAGCATGGCGACGCAGCTGCGCAGAGATGTGATCGAGATGACCTATAAGGCGCAGAGCGGCCACCCCGGCGGCTCCTGCTCTCTGGCGGATATTATGGCGTACCTGTATTTCAACCGTATGCGGTATAACGTCAATGAACCGAAGGCGCTGAAGAGGGATCGGCTGGTGCTGTCCAAGGGACACGCGGCCCCTATCTGGTATGCGGCACTGGCAGAGGCGGGCTTCTTCCCCCGGGAGGAGATGCTGCATCTGAGAGAGATCGGCCATCTGCTGCAGGGACACCCCTGTGTGCACATCCCCGGTGTTGACGCGACCACAGGTTCGCTGGGCTTCGGGCTGTCCATCGCGGTGGGAATGGCCGCCGCGGCCAAGATGGACGGCCTGGACGTGAAGGTCCACGCCATCGTGGGCGACGGTGAGCAGGGCGAGGGCCAGATCTGGGAGGCGGCAATGGCCGCACCCAACCTGAAGCTGGACAACCTGACGGTGATCCTGGACAGAAACAAGTATCAGAACGACGGCCGTACGGAGGACATCATGCCTCTGGAGCCGCTGGCGGACAAGTGGCGGGCCTTTAACTGGAATGTGGTTGAGATTGACGGCCACGACCTGGATCAGATCGACGCGGCCTTTGCGGCGGCGGACGCCTGCAAGGGACGGCCGACGCTGATCTACGCCAACACCATCAAGGGCAAGGGGTGCAGCTATATGCTGGATCAACCCCAGCTGCACTACACACCTCCCACAAAGGAACAGTATGAGAGCGCGCTGGAGGAGCTGAAAGGGAGCAGATGGTTTTGAAGATCGTAGTGGGAAGCGAGCATGCCGGCGCGGAATACCGGGCGCAACTGGTCCGGGATCTGCGGGACCGGGGCATGGACGTGACGGAGATCTGCGAGAATGAGATGCTGCAGGGCTATCCGGCGGTGGCGGAGGCCTCAGCACGGCTTATCACGGCGGGCAAGGCGGAGTTGGGCATCCTGATCTGCGGGACCGGCATCGGCATGTGTATGGCGGCGGGAAAGGTGCCCGGCATCAGAGCTGCGCTGTGTACGGATTCGTACATGGGTAAGATGGCCAGACGGCACAACAACGCCAATATGCTGGTTTTCGGCTCCCGGGTGATCGGATACGCCAATATGGTGGATATACTGGATACGTTCTTGACGGAGACCTATGAGGGCGGCCGCCATGACGCGAGGCTGGCAGCGCTGCGTGAGGTAGAGAGCAGGTATTCAAAACAGTAGAATGAGGTAACGATGTGGCTGAGCAATTATTGAAAATGCAGGGGATCGAAAAACGATTCTCGGGCGTATATGCGCTGCGGCACGTGGATTTTACCCTGAATCAAGGCGAGGTGCGCGGATTGATCGGCGAAAACGGAGCCGGAAAATCCACGCTGATGAAGGTGCTTGGCGGCGACTATCAGGCGGACGCCGGAAAGATCTATCTCAACGGGCAGGAGATCCAGATCAAAGACGCGGAGACGGCGAACCAGTATGGGATATCCTTTATCCATCAGGAGCTGGCGCTGTTTCCGGAGCTGAGTATCGCGACAAATATCTTTATCCAGCATCTCCCCTCCGCCCACGGCGTGGTAAAAAAACGCGAGATGCACGCCAAGGCCGCTGAGCTGCTGGCGGAGTTCGGACTGGCGCACTGCCACCCGGAGCAGACGGTGGGAACGCTGCAGATCGGCGAGCAGCAGCTGGTGGAGATCATGCGCTGCCTGGCGATGGATACGAAGATACTGGTGCTGGATGAGCCCACTTCGTCCCTGACCAGCCGGGAGGTCGATACGCTGTTCCGGCTGATCGGGAAGATGAAGGCCAAGGGCGTGTCCATCGTATTTATCTCCCACCGGCTGGACGAGCTGTTTGAGATCTGCGACAACATCACCGTGATGCGGGATGGCGCCGTGATCGATACAGTTTCTGCCAAGACCACCACTCAGAAAGAGCTGATCCACATGATGCTGGGACGCGACCAAGGGGAGATGTATGAGGCCCACTGCAGAAGCTTCGGACAGGAGCGGCTGCGGGTGGAGGGTTTGACCCATAAAAAGCGCTTCCGGGATGTCTCCTTCAGCGTGCGATCCGGTGAGATCGTGGGGCTGTACGGCCTGCTGGGGTCCGGACGCTCGGAGATTGTGCGGAGCATCTATGGATTGGAGCCCTTCGTCTCCGGCGATGTGTTCGTGGACGGGGAGAAGGTCCGGATCAAGGACCCGGCTCAGGCGGGCCGGCTGGGCATCGGCCTGGTGACGGAGGACCGGCGCATCGAGGGGCTGTGTTTGCAGCACTCGGTGCAGCGCAACCTGACCATCGCCTGCATCGACAGGCTGAAGCGGCTGCTGGGCTATCTGGACGTGAAGGCTGAGCGGAAAAAGGCGGAGGAGAATATCCGACGGTTCAATATCGCCACGGACAAGCCCTCGAAGATCGTGCGTTATCTCTCCGGCGGCAATCAGCAGAAGGTGGTCATCGCCAAGTGGCTGAATATCGAGCCGGATATTCTGATCCTAGACGAACCGACGCGGGGCGTGGACGTGGGCGCGAAAAAGGAGATCTATTCGATCCTCAGCGAGCTGGCGGAGCAGGGAATGGCCCTGCTGGTCATCTCCAGCGAGCTGAACGAGGTGATCAACCTGTGCGACCGGGTACTGGTGCTGCGCAAGGGCGAGCTGGTGGCCCAGCTGGAGGGTGAGGAGATCACCAAAGAGAGCCTGCTGGCGACATCGATGGGAGGAAATTAGCAGATGGGTAAATTGCTTACGATAGATACGGGCAAGGCGGCCAGAAAGCGGCTGCTGACGCTCCTTTTGCGAAACGGCGCGTATGTGCTGCTGATCCTGATGTGCCTGGTGATGGCGATCCTGGATAAGAACTTTCTAACGGTGTCCAACCTGATGAACGTGGCGCTGCAGTCCTCCATCATGGGTGTGCTGGCGCTGGGCATGACGTTTGTGATCTGCACAGGCAACATCGACATTTCGGTGGGCAATCTGATCGGATTGTGCAGTGTGTGCGGTGTGGCGCTGGTGCAGTTCTATCAGGCGCCGTGGTATGTGGCGATGCTGGTGATGATTCTGGTGGGCGCGCTGATCGGCGTGGTCAACGGTGCGCTGGTGGCCTATATGAACATCCCCTCGATGCTGGTGACGCTGTCCACCCAGTGTATCGCCTCGGGCATGGTGCTGTTTATCTCCAAGGGAAAATCGTGGACGAACCTGCCCTATGCGCTGGTGGCGGTGTCAAAGTCCAAGATCCTGGGGGTATCGGCGCTGCTGTGGGCGGTGCTGGTGCTGTACATCCTGTTTCACTACCTGCTGGGCTACACCGTCTTTGGCCGGAAGGTCCTGGCGGTGGGCGGCAGCATGGAGGCGGCCAGGGCGTCGGGCATCCGCGTGGAGCGGACGATCCTGCTGACCTATATCATCTCCGGCACGGTGGCCGGTATCGCGGGCATTTTGCAGACAGCCCGGCTGGGTGCGTTTTACGCCTCGATGGGCTCTGGCATGGAGATGAACGTGATCGCCGCCACGGTGATCGGCGGCACCAGCATGACCGGCGGACGGGGCAGCATCATCGGAACGCTGGCGGGCGTCTTGCTGCTGGGTGTGATCAACAACGCGCTGAATCTGCTGGGTGTGGACGCCAACATGCAGAATGTGGCCCGCGGCCTGATCATTATGATCGCCATTATCCTGGATGCCATCCGGATCCGGATCGACAAAGACAGTTAATAGCGGCGCAGTCCGTTATTATAAATCAAGATACAGTATAGGAGGAAAACATGAAGAAAATCTTTGCAATGCTGCTGGCGCTGATCATGATGCTCAGCCTGGCTGCCTGCGGTTCTGCGGGCAACAACTCTGACGCAAACGCAAACACCGACGGCGACGAGGGCGACAAGATCGTGATCGGCGTGTCCCTGCACGACCTGACCTCTGACGGCTATGCCGCCAACCTGATCGGTATCAAGGACCTGGCTGCCTCCAAGGGCAACGTGGAGATCAAGGCTGTCTCCGCGGAGGGTTCCGCCGAGACCCAGATCAGCCAGATCGAGGACTTTATCACCTCCGGTGTGGACGGCATCATCCTGCTGCCGGTGGACTCCTCTGCCCTGGCCGGTAAGGTGAAGGAAGCAGTGGACGCGGGCATCCCCGTGGTCTGCATGGACCGCAGCGTTGACGGCGACATTGCCACCTGCACCATCGAGTCCGACAACTATCAGCATGGCGTGGAATCCGCCGACCTGATGCTGGCCGCCGCCGAGGCGCAGGGCATGAAGGCTGAGGACCTGAAGGTCCTAGAGCTGCTGGGCGCACAGTCCACCTCTGCCGGTCTGGAGAGACACGAGGGCTTTGCCGGCCGCTGCGAGGAGCTGGGCATCACCATCGTCAGCGCGCTGCCCACCGAGTGGGACAACGAGGTGGCCTATAAGGCCGTGCTGGACGGCTTCCAGGCCAATCAGGACATCAACGCCATCTTCGAGGCTTCTGACATCGCCATGCACAGCGGCGTCAGCGCTGCGCTGGACCAGCTGGGCAAGTATGTCGCTGTCGGTGAGGACGGCCACATCATCATCACCTCTGTGGACGGCGGCCCCAACGGCATCGAGGCGGTCAAGGCCGGTTACATCGACGCTATGGCTGAGCAGGGCCTGCTGATCATGGGCTCTGAGGCGCTGGAGACCGTTCTGTCTGCCATCAACGGCGACGCCATTGCTGACACGCACATTCAGCTGAGCCCCGTGGCCGTGACCAAGGACAACGCGGACAGCGACGAGCTGTGGCCCAACAAGATCAAGTAATCGCGGGAAACTCTCTGTTTTCACGGATAGGGATAAGGGGCAAATACATGGCGTATTTGTCCCTTATCCCGCAAAATAGCCAGACGAAAGGGCAAAGCATATGGCAAACGTTTATGTTTTGGGCAGTTTGAATATGGACACCACGTATTATGTGGACCGGCTGCCGGGCGAGGGGGAGACCATCACCTCCGTTTCCAGCCAGAGCGCTGCCGGGGGAAAAGGGTTGAACCAATCCGCCGCCGCAGCCTGGACAGGCGCCGCGACGGAGATCATCGGCGCTGTGGGAAAGGACGGCGGCCAGGCCATGATCGACGCGCTGCAGCGGCAGCATGTGGGCATGCGCTATTTGCAGCGCAGCGATCTGCCCACCGGCTCGGCGGTGATCCTAGTAGACCGGCAGGCGAAAAACCTGATCGTGGTGAATGGCGGCGCCAACCGTGACGTGCAGCGGCAGGAGATCCCCTTTGCGCCGGGCGATTGGCTGATGGCCCAGCTGGAGATGCCGGTGGAGACCGTGATGGAATATTTCCGGCAGGCCAGGGATCACGGCGCCAAAACGGTGCTGAACCTGTCCCCCTATCAGCCGGTGCCGGAGGCGCTGCTGACACTGGTGGACCTGCTGATCGTGAATGAGCACGAGGTCTCGGAGCTGCTGGGGTGCCGGATAGGGTGCCGGGCGGAGGCCAGCCGCGCAGCGGGCCTTCTGCGGGAGAAGGGCATCCGCAGCGCCGTTATTACGCTGGGCGGCGACGGCGCGGTGGTGATCGATGACCAGCAGACGGAGGAGCTGGAGGGCGTGCCGGTACAGGCGGTGGACACCCAGGGCGCCGGAGACGCCTTTGCCGGGGTGATGGTGGGCCGCTGCTGCCTGGGAATGTCTCTGGCGGAGAGCGCCAGGACCGCCAATCAGGTGGCGGCACGGTGCGTGACGGTGGCCGGGTCCACCATCATCAGCCTGAATGCGATCCGGGAAGGATAAGTGAGGCGAAGGCTTTGAAGAAAGAAGAACTGATCAGACGACTGGAGCTGGGCGGCGTCAAAAACCGCGTGGTGGCCATTTCGGAGAACTTTTCTCTGCTGGTGGCGGAAAGAGGCGGGCGGGTGCTGGGCATATTTGAGGACGGGAGACCGGACAACCTTCTGTGGACCGCGCCGCAGCTGCGGGAGGAAAGAACGGCAGCGGACTTTTTGAAGAGTACCGCCTGGAATTACGGCGGTGACCGGCTGTGGTTCGGACCGGAGATCCGCTATTCGGTCAGCGACCGGCAGCGCTTCTGGGAGACGCTGCACACACCGGAGGCCATTGACCCGGGACAGTATTGGATGTCCGATGACGGCTGCACGGCGGTGCAGGATGTGACCATCACCACGCAGGACGGCACGGCGGCGACGGCGGCTTTCCGGGTGTGGAAGACGGTTTCCGTATGTCCGGATCCTCTGCGCTGCATGCCGAATGCCGCGGCGCTGCGCCGGGGCGTGGATTTTGGCGGGTTTACCCAGACTATCCGTGTGGAGGGCAGCGGCGCGGCGGTAGAGCCGTGGAGTCTGCTGCAGGTGATGCCCGGCGGAAAGATCTATATCCCCATGTATGCCCCTGAGCGGGGGACGGACTACTATGAACCGGCGGCCCCCTTTGAAACGGTGCGGGAGCACTGCGCCGTGCTGGAGGCTACGGGCCGGGACCGGTATAAGGTGGGCTATCACGCGGCGGCGGTGACGGGACGGCTGGGCTATGCCTGCCGGTGGAACGGACGCTGCTGTCTGCTGGTGAGAAACTTTCCCAATGACCCGGAGGGCCGCTATGAGGAGGAACCGCCTCTGCGGCCGGGAGTAAGGGGCTTCTCGGTACATATCTACAATGACGGAGGCCCGGTGGACGGGTTCTCAGAGATCGAATGCAGTCTTTCCGCGCTTTTCGGCGATGGGGGAAGAGCAGCCGGCGTGGACGCCATCAGTACGTGGCTCTATGCCGGAGAGGAAGCAAGCTTGAAAGAGATCGGCAGGACACTTCTCGGATGTGAAGTGGAGTTTTGATAGAAAAGAGGAAATACCAATGATCATTGCAATGGGCTGCGATCCCAACGCCCAGGCGTATAAAGAGGAAATGATGGACTATGTCCGCTCGCTGGGTCATGAGGTGGTGGATTTCGGCAGCGATGACGTGATCTACGCCCATGTAGCTACCCAGGTGGGAGAGGCCGTAGCGGCAAAAAAATGCGACCGCGGCATTCTCTTCTGCGGGACCGGCATCGGCGTGATGCTGGCGGCCAACAAGGTGAAGGGCGCTTACGCGGCCAATGTGGACAACGTGTACGCCGCAAAGCGGGCATGTCTGAGCAACAACTGCAATATCATCACCATCGGCTGTCAGACGGTGGGGAATATGCTGGCCAAGGAGCTGATCGGCGCTTATCTGGACTGCGAATACGTCTATAATGAGCGCTCCGGCAAGAAGGTGGACGCCATCGTGGCGTACGAGCAGAGCCACTGATGCGGCTTGACGAAAACGGCAGACGTCCGTTTTCCTGGTGAGGCTGCTTTTGACAGAAAAAGAGACACTGCGGCCGCCCTGTAAGCGATAAAGTGGTTTCCTGCCCTGAGTGCAACCAGCCCCTCTTGCAGGAAACAAAAGTGCCGCAGGGAAAGAAACCACGGCGTCTAGTCATCATCGTAGCTGCCGTTGCCGTGTGCAATTGCGGCAGCGCTGTTTCTCCTTGCCCGCCCCGCTATGGCTGTCAGCGCGGCGATTTCCGGCTTGGAAGGACCTGATCTCCCGCCTATTCAGGAGATACAGGCCGCAAAAGAATAGTATGATGCCTTGTCGGGCCTGCAAAAAGGTCTTGTTAGTAATTCCGCTCTACTGAATCAGAAATACGAAGAGCGCAAAACGAAGGATTGCACGAGAAGGCAAATCAGATTGCCTCGATGATTCGCGCTGGCGGCATTGGCTGTACAGCCACATATGAAAATGACGTCTTGCGTATCGTCGAAGATTTTAATGTGAACTATTCACTTGTTATGCTCAACGCCAGCACCATTGTTGGTCCCAATATCGCTTCTGCCTCTGGTACGGCAAAACACGGCTTTGAAGAAATGGGGTATCCCGAAGTGTCTGTAATCATCGAGGCCCGCATTTCCGGCGTCGTGATCTGCACTGCAAAGGACGGAACACTCACTTCATAACAAGACCCGTGCGGCTTTCACCGCACGGGTTTCTTTATATAAGCCATGCACCACCATTAGCAACGGTTGCCGCAACGGGGAAAAAATATGCTCATCCTGCTTCGTAGACGGAAGAGCCGTAGTGGACGACCTATCCGTGAAACCGCTGCCCGGCACTACCTGTCTGCCGTGCCCACCGCACTCAGCAACGCCAAGCGCAATGCGATTACCCAGAAGAATTCCACCTGCATGATCGACCTTCTCACAACCTTGTACATCGACCAGCGTATTCCCGCCATTGAGGAAGCGCAGCGTCTACTGCAAGCTCTTTTGCCAGAGAGCCGCGGCGCAAAAGAGCTGTTTTTGATAAGCGGCGCACTTTACAATGCAGGCAATAGCACACCGACGCTGCGGACCGCAGGGGGAAGCTGGCCGGATATGACAAAAACCGTCTCAAACCATAGGCTTGAGACGGTTTTTATATGAGAAACAGGGCGGAAAACCGGAATTGCTCACCGCAGTACGGTGCCGTCGGCCAAGGTGATGGTGTAGCCGTTGAAGTTGATGGTGCCACTGTTGGTCAGGCTGGTGATGGTGCAGTCACCGGTCAGCGTCCAGGTGCAGCCGCTTTCAATGGTGACCACGGCGTTATTACTGACCGCCGTGCCGCCCTAGGCGTTGTCCACGATGTTGATGGTGCCGGTGAAGCTGCTGCCGTTTTGCAGCGTCATGTTCAGGGTGGAGATGGTGTCCACCACGATGTCGCCGGTCAGGGTCTGGCCGTCGGCGGTGAACTCCACCTGTGCGCCGTTGCTGCCGGCGGTGCCCCAGCCGTGGCTGGCGGAGTTACCCACCACACGCAGCAGCGCGCCGTCGGCGTCCTCATTTTTGATGGTGACGCCGTTGAGGGTCAGCACGCAGTGGGTATTGGTGTCGTAGATCATGTCGCCGTTCTTGGCGGTCAGCGTGCCGCCGGTCATGGAGAAGGTGGAGGTGCCCACATCCGCGTCGTCGCTCATGGACTGATAGATCATCACATTGTGGACGTTCTTCTCGGAGCTGCTGCCCTTGGTGTCGCTCATATTGCCGGTAACGTCGCAGTTTTCCAGCGTGATGCTGTTCTTGCCCTCAATCACCAGCGCCTCGGAGTTGTTGGCGGTGAGGACGGCGTTCTTCACGGTAATGTCGGCGGTGGAGTACACGGCGGGAGAGTTGTAGCCGTTGGAGGTATAGCTGCCGCCGTCCACATTGACGGTGTCACCGCCCCAGTTGGAGCGGATGGCCGCCGAGGAATTGCCGGAGGTACTGACCACCAGATCAGTGGCATTGGTGGTGCCGCCGCCGGTGGTCTGGATGCCGCCGGAGTTGTCGGCGGTGGTGGTGATTATGGATTCCGAGATGTTGACGGTGGTGCCGCTGCCGTAGCTGAACACGCCGTTGCCGTTCTGGGCTGAGGAGGTGACTGTGGCGTTGGTAATGGTCACATTCGCTCCGTTGGTGGCCAGCAGGGCGGCGTTGACACCGTAGAAGTCGCCGTTCTCCGTGTTGGAGGTGGCCCCGGCGCTCTTATCTACGGTGATGCCGTCCAGGGTCACTGTGGCGCCATCCACCCGCAGTGCGTTTTCGTCATCGCCGGTGGAGGTATAGGTGGTGTCGGTGTACGTCCCATCCTCACTGATGGTGTTGGCGCTGCTGCCCTGGGTCACCTGACTGCTGCCGCCGAAGCCGCCGCCCTTGCCGCCGGAGACGGTCTGTACGGTGGCGGCGCTGCCGCTGTCATCAAAGGTCACCTGCACCACGTTGTCCACTGCCAGCTCCGTGGAGGAGACAGTCTCGCCGTTTTTTACGATGGCGGCGTTGGTGATGTCGATGGCCAATGTTTCACCGTTTTCGGTGAAGCTGCTGCCCATGCCGCCCTCCGGCATGTTGGGAGGGGTGCCGTTCGGCTGTCCGTTTTCGCCATTCTCCGGCATCTCAGGCGGCTGGCTGCTGTCGCCGTCAGACTTTTCCGGCGGCTGCTGGCCGCTCTGGTTATCGTCAGAGGTACCTTCCGGCTTCTCCAGAGGCGTTCCGGCGGGCTGTTCGCCGGTCTGACCGTTGCCGCCGGGGGCGGCGTCCTCTGTCAGCTCACCCAGCGCCAGCGTCACGGACGTGCCCTCCAGCGCTGTGACCTTTCCGGTGATGGTCTGGCCTGCGTAGGTGGTATCCGCCTTTGCGCCGCAGGCCGCCAGAGGCAATTGTTAATCAGTTAGATACCGCCAGACGGTTTATGTAGGACAAGGTTACAAGAGTAAAGTGTCCTGTGGACCCAGCATCAAACAAACACACCGGAGGTATTCATCATGATTTGCGTGGGTATTGACGTTGCCAAGGACAAGCACGACTGCTTCATCCTCAGCTCAGAAGGTGAAGTTCTGGCAGATGTATTCACCATCCAAAACAATACGGAGGGCTTTGACAGGCTCCTGCAAACCATTCGCCGCTGCGCCCGTCCAGAAGATAAAATAAAAATAGGGCTTGAGGCTACCGGACACTACAGCTACAACATCCTCGGATTTCTGCTTGACAAATGCCTACCAACCTACGTCATCAATCCGCTGCACAGCAACCTCTACCGAAAAAGTCTGAGTCTTCGGAAAACCAAGACCGACCGTGTCGATGCGCGAACCATTGCAGTTATGCTCATGTCTGATGTGGACCTCAAGTCCTACACAGACACAGCATACCACAACGAAGAACTAAAGTCACTCACAAGATACCGGTTTGACAAAGTTCGTGAACGGACGAAGCTGAAGCAGTCTGTTTCCCGCCTGGTCACGATTCTGTTCCCAGAACTGGAAAAGCTGGTTCCAACACTGCACATGGCGTCTGTTTACGCACTTCTCAGCGAGTTTCCCGGCGCCAAGCAAATTGCCGGAGTGCATCTGACGCATCTGAAAGCAGTCTTAAGCGATGCCTCCAAAGGCCGCTACGGGCGAGATATGGCAACAACGCTTCGGGATGCCGCCCGATGCTCTGTCGGCTCTGTTATGCCGGCCAAGTCACTGGAATTGCGGCATACAATCCGTCTGATCCGCGAACTGGATGCCGAGATTGAGGACATTGAGGCTGCTATCCAGTCCATGATGGACGAAATGCAGTCTCCCATTACGACGATCCCCGGTATTGGCGTTCGTATGGGTGCTATGATCCTTGCCGAGATTGGTGACTTCTCCCGTTTCGACTCGCCGGAAAAGATCCTCGCATACGCGGGTATGTCGCCCTCTACTTACCAGTCCGGGCAGCTTTCTCTGTCTGGAGCCTACTCACACATGGAAAAGCGAGGCTCTCGCTATCTGCGCTACGCGCTTTACAACGCCACCAAATACGTCTGTCTTTGGGATCCGACCTTCGCCGCTTACCTCGCCAAGAAAAGGGCCGAGGGCAAGCACTACAATGTTGCGCTCTCTCATGCGGCAAAGAAATTGGTGCGTTTAATTTACGCTATGGAGAAATCCCAGCAGTCATATCGTAACGCCGCGTAAATCCATTCTTCTATATGCTCAGTTAGGCGTCCGTCTGGATGTCTGCTTTGCTATGCCCTTTTTGATCCGTCTAAGATTTTTACCACTCCTCACATTCCGGACTTGACATTTAATAGTTAGTCTTTCCTTCGATTTGCAGGGAGAACGCCGGGACACTAAGGCGGCACCACCAGCCGGTGCAGAAGATGCTCATTCATTTCTGCGCCCCTGTCCCTTGACGGTCAGGATGCCGTCCAGCGTGGTGGCGGTGATCCGCAGGCGCTCGGCCACGGCGATGTCGTTTTTCACGCTTTCATCCACGGTGCTGCCGCAAACCACCAGCACACGAGCGCGGCGCAGATACTCCCGCGCCATGTCGATGCAGTCCTTGTGCTCCTGCGGAATCTCATCGCGTAGGAACAGCGGCAGAAACAGCGTGGGGCAGACGGGCGAAAAGCCCGCGTCATAGACCGCCCTGCAATACTTGGCGGCGTTTTCGGTGTTCTCAAACTCATTCTCGCTCCACGGAGCGGTGATGTAGGCAAGGGGGCGTTTCATCGGTATCAAATCCTTTCTCCCGGAATCGGGCATGAAAAATGACGGCCTTTAGGGGCCGCCGTGAAAATCGTGATTGACCAGCATGGCATAGTGGTTGTCGATGGTGGAAACGGAATTGAACAGCGCCGCCATGAGATAGGCTTTCGTATTCCAAACGCGGGTGGTGTTCTCGCGGATACCGTCCATGACCTTTTCGATGTGCATGGAGGTGATCTTTTCAAAGCGCTGTTGGACGAAGCCGGTGGGATACTCCGCATCCCGCCCGATCTTGACCGTGGGGCTGCGGTTCATGGCGACCTCCAGCATGATCTCCACCAGCTCATCAAGCTGCATCCGGTCATACTGCTGACAGAGAATGTCGTATTCGATTTGCTCTCTGATCTCCGCTTTTTTCTCAAATCCGTCCGTCATTCCGTCCGCCGCAGGCAGAAAGAATGAATGAGTGCTTGATAGATCAGTATTTGATTTTTGAGTATTAGATTTCTTAGTATTTAATTGCGCGGGATTATCCGTATCCGGTGCCTCCGTATCCGGGTTATCCAGATACGGGTTTTCCGTATCTGGTAAAGTCGTATCCGGTGGAGAGGGCTTTCGGGGCTTCTCGAAGATGGTGTACTCCGTGTCGGAAATGCGCCCGTCCTTGCCGCGAAGCTGACGGCGGATGATGTAGCCCGCCAGCTCCAGCTCCTTGAGCGTTTTCCCGATGGCGTCCACGCCCTCCTTGCAGATCGCAGCCAGCCCCCGCGTGGTGTAATTCCACTCGTCGGGGAGGGAGAGCATCATGGAGAGCAGCCCCTTGGCTTTCAGGGAAAGATTGCTGTCTTTCAGGTGATGGTTGCACATCACCGTGTAATCCCGCGTCCGTTCAACGCGAAATACAGCCATATTGCTTCAATCCTTTCCGCAGGGCAGTCAACCTGTTTGGCCGTCCTCCTCGGCAAACCGCGTATCCAGCCGCTTTACGCTCCAGTTCTGCTTGAACTGTCCCAGCGGGCCGGTGCCGAACTGCGCCAGCGCACGGCGATCCAGCTCCAGCAGCTTTTCCCACAGCTCCGGGTGATGCTTTCGCAGCTTCCGCAGCTCGTCGATACGCTGGAACGGGCAGCACCAGCAGGACGCACGGTGGTAAATCTCATACAGCCCGCCGAAGTCAAAGCCACGGTCGTAACAGGCTTGGAGCGCCTGCGCCTCCGTGATGCCCCATTCCACGAGGGGATACCGCTCATCCTTGCAGCGCCACGCTTCATCGGCGGCGATACCGACATAGTGGATCGCGCCCAGCTCGCCTTTGAGCCGGTTGACCTCCTTGGTGATGAGGTGCGTTTTGAGCTGCCCGGTACACCAGCGGACGCGGATTCCCGGCCAGCCGTTGCCGTAGGGCGGGATGCCCAGCTTTGCACGGTTTTCCAGACTGCGGGGCTTCTGCTTGGGTTCGTCGAACATCAGGTATTCAAAGCCCTTGGGATGCCGCAGCGTGGTGATATGGATGCCGCGCTCCCGGAAAAGATGCTCGTCCAGTTTGGCAAGGTGTTCATACATTTCCGGGAACTCCATGCCGGTGTCCGCTGACAGCACCATGTCGATGGGCATATCCCGTTCGATCATCAAAAGCAGCATGGCGGTACTGTCCTTGCCACCGGACAGGCTGACGGCGTGAAACTGCTTGCCGTTTGCGTTCTGAATGGTTTCCCGCATGGGGAAGCCGCTCCGTTTTCACTCCTTTCCCACATCACAGCTCATAGATGGGCTGCTCGTGTTCGTAGTAGGGATCGCACAGGGCGGCAAGCTCAGCCACCAAGTCCTCCAAATCCAGAGAAATCTCGCTGTCCGCCCAATCGCTGCCCTTGTAGACGCGGTACTCGGTGACGTATTCGCCTTCTCCGGCGTTCACGCTGAATTTGGCAACGACGGCAAAGCCCATATCCTCCAGCAGCCACAGCTCCATCGACCGGGCGGCAAACACCGCGCCGATATAGCTGTCGCCCACGTCCTCATAGAGAAGCGTCGCTCGCTGCTTGAACAGCTCCGCGCTGCGATAGTCCAAGCTCAGCGCATTTTTGCCGTCTGCGCGGTAGGCATAGACCGTTTCAGCCTTGTTCCAAACGGCTTGCAGCAGGGCGTGATAGTCGATGTTTTCCAGAAACTCGTCGATCTCCGTTTCCGTGTAGCCGACCTCCGTACCCTTGCGGAACAGCGTGGTCAGCGCTTTTTCCAGCTCTGTTACTCTGCTCATGGTAATTCCTCCAATCATTTTAGTGACGCCGCTTTTTCCGGTCAGGGAGGATATGCCCCTCAATGACGGCGGCGTGTTTGCGGATTTTGATTTCTCCGCGCCTCTCAGATGCCTGCGCCTTGGCATATCCCACGTCGGAGAGGAACAGCCGCAGCCGTTCGCCCTTTTCACCCACAGGGGATTTCCACGACAGGACATCGAAAATAATCATGTGGCGGGTTTCGTCCATAAAGCGCTCCAGCGCAAGGATGCTGTGACCGCCGACAAAATCATCAGCGTTCATATTCGGCACCTCGCGCTCTGATCTGAAAGGCGGCAAGCCCGTAGCGGGCGATCAGGGTGGCATTGACGATCAGGCGCAGCGCCTCCGGGTCAATGACCTCCGGTTCCGCCAAGTCCGCCATCGTGACAGCCTCTGTCTTGTCGCAGAGGTCACGCGCCGCCATGAACAGCGCGTAGTTGTGCGGCGAGGTGCTTTTCAGCACCGCATAGCCGAACTCAATCCCGTCCTTGCAGAAGCAATTTGCCGTGCGGCGGTAAATGTCGTCATTAGAGGTCAGCAGGTACATGGCCGCATAATAGGCGTTGGTATCCCTGCGGCGGCGGTAGCCCTGCACGGCGCATTGATACTGCATTCGGCGCTCATGCTGCTCGTTGCTCCAAAGGCTTCCGGGATAGTGCTTGATCAGCAGGTTCAGGCGCTGGAACAGGCGGCGTTCATGGGGAAATGTCTCTAAGACTGCCTCGCGGTAGCCGACCACACCGGCCTCAATGCGCTCGGCCAGCCACGGGCAGCGCAGGGCGGTACAGCCCAGCTTTTTCACATACTCGGTACAGAGCTGGCAGCTCACATCTTTGGGCGCGTATTTGAACGTGTTGATATACATGGCGTCCTCCTTTTGGCATGAAAATAGCGGACAAACAAACTGCTTGTCCGCTCAACGGCTCTGGTCGCGCTGGCGCTTTTTCTGCCATGCGTCCAGTAATTTGAAGATGGTGTTCTCGATCTGGAACGGGGTATAGGAACGCGGGAAGTATTTGCGGAGCTTTTCACCGGAAAGGGTAATGTCGTTTTTCTCCGGTTTCTTCTGCTCCATCATAATGGAGAGCATGGTGTCCTCGTTCAGCTCGCCGCTCTGACTGAGCTTTTTCATCCGCTGCGCCTGCGAGAGCGAGGGGGTGGTCTGTTCGCTGTCGATGGTTTCCAGAAGCAGCCCCTGCTCCTTGGGTGTCAGCGCCGCGATCTGATAAGCGGGACTGAGGGCGATCTTCTTCTCGTCCACCATCTGCTGAAGCTCCGGGACTAACTGCGTCAAGGCGATGTAGTTGCGGATGGTATCTCCGCTCACACCGGCATCCTGACCAACTTCATCATCGCTGCGGAACTTCGCCGAAATTTTCGGCGAAGTCAGATCCGTTCGTGCGCCCTGCCGCTTGATGGCCTCCATCTTCATCTTGTAGGCTTTGGCGCGTTCGGATGGAAGAATATTCTCGCGCTGGAGGTTGCTGTCCACCATGATGATGGTGGCAGCGTCCCGGTCAATGTCGCGGACAATGACGGGCATGGTGGCCAGCCCCGCCAGCTCACAGGCGTGTTTGCGGCGGTGGCCTGCAATCAGCTCATAACCGCCGTCCTCCCGTGGCCGCGCCAGCGCGGGGACGAGGACGCCGTATTCCTTGACGCTTTCGGCGGTTTCCTGCATGGACGCATCCTCCCGCACCTGAAAGGGATGATCCGGAAACGGATGCAGCTCAGAGAGCGAATCTGAACGACTACTTCCTGCTGCGGTTTCGGCTTTTGGGATGGCGCGGGCTTTTTGCCCGGTTCTTTTTGCGCTGCTTTTTCAGGCATCGTGTTCCTCCTATCGGCATCTGATTTTGGGTACAAAAAAAGGACATTTCTTCTTTTCAGAGGAAATGTCCTGATTTCTTGGACGGGCTGACAGCCCGCCCAAACGGTATTTAGTTTTTGTCGTTACTATAACACCCCCTACGATATAACTACTTCGCGGCTCGATTTTTCGGTTTGGAAAAGGATGAAAAACCTTGCCAGATAACCGAAAGCCCTTGATATACGGGGCTTTTCCGGTTTGTCGTAATTATACCGTAAGGGCATACTTACGCCGTAAACAGCTTGAAGTCCGGCGATGACATCAAGACTGTGCAGGAAAATCTCGGACATCAGACCGCGGCGTTTACCCTTGATGTGTACGCTCACGCCACAAACAGCATGAAACGTGAAAGCGCAAACCGAATGGATCAATACATCCATAGTGTGACAAAAACATAAAGGGTCAAGATAAGGGTCAGCACTTTCGAGGAAAAGAAAAAATCCTTGAAAGCACAAGGCTTTCAAGGATTTTTTGATGGTGCGCGAGGCGGGACTTGAACCCGCACGTGCGTAATGCACACTAGAACCTGAATCTAGCGAGTCTGCCAATTCCACCACTCGCGCGTCGAACAAGTGAGATTATAGTATGTAGAGGTCAAATTGTCAACCCCTTTTTTCAAAAAATTTCAAGTTTTTTTCTAAGTTCCTTTAAACCTGCACTGACCCTCCGGCGGCTGCCGGAGGGTCAGTGTATTCTATCCTAAGAATCCGCTCATATCGGGTACGGAGTCGTCCATCGTGTCGTCGTGGTCGCCGTTGGGCATGTTGAAGTCATTGTCCTCTTCCTCATTTCCGAAGAAGCCGTTCCAGCCGCCCAGCATCATGAAGGCATCCTCCACCACGATCTCGTCGTGCCCCTCGATCAGCTCGCGCTGGTAGTTCAGCACCGAGCCGGTGACGGTGGTCACGTTGCCGTCGCTGTCCGCCATGTTGACGGTGTAGCTGGGCGCGGTGTGCATGGTGCACACGGAGGTGGGCGCGTTATCCGCCGCCACCAGCGCCGTATAGACGCGGCTGCCGCGGACATCCAGCGCGCAGTTCTCCGACGCCAGCATACCGCTGTCGGCGCAGACGGCCACACTGGTCAGCCCGGCGCAGGAGAAGAAGTCCTTGTCGGGCAGATCCTCATGAATGGCCTTCATGACCTTCTGGAAGATCACGGCGCAGGGGTTGCCGCTGGCCACGATGCGCTGGTTATGCTCATAGCCCGCCCAGACGGCGCAGCTGTAATAGGGCGTATAGCCCGCGAAGTAACGGTCCTTGTTGCTGTTGGTAGAACCGGTCTTACCGGCGATGTGCATACCGGGGAACTGCGCCTGATAGCCGGTGCCCTGCAGGGATGCCTCCTGCAGGAGGCTGTTCATCAGCGCCGCAGTGGTGTTCTTCATGGCCACGGTGGACTTTGCCTCGTTCTCCAGGATCACGTTGCCGTTGGCATCCTCCACGCGGACGAAGGTGCGGGGCTTGGTGTACACGCCCTCGTTGACGAAGGTCGCGAAGCCCGCGGCCATCTCCTCGGTGGTAACGCCCTTCTCAAAGCCGCCCAGTGCCATGTTGCCCACCTGCTGGGAGTCGGTGTACGTCAGGTTCTCGAAGCCCAGCTTGTTCACCAGGAACTCGTAGGAGCGATCCACGCCGTAGGCCAGATTTGTCCGCACGGCGCAGGTGTTCAGGGACTGTCGGAGCGCAAGGTGCAGGGGCATAAGACCCTGATAGCGCCAGTTGTCGTTTCGCGGCCACACGTCGCCGTTGAGCAGCATGGGGTAGTCGTCGATGACGCTGGCGCCGTTTATGGTGCCGTCATCCAGCGCAGGGGCGTAGGTGGACAGGGGCTTGATGGCGGAACCGCACTGCCGCGCGTTCACCGCCCAGTTCCACACACGGTCGGCCTGCTTTTCACCGGCGCCGCCGATCATGGCCACCACATAGCCGTTGGTGGGATCCACAATGGTCAGCGCGATCTGCAATTGATCCTCCACCTGCTCGCCGGCGGAGTTGGTATAGCTGCTGGTATAGGGGATGTTGCTCAGGTCGTAGCACACATCCTCGGCGATCTTCTGGTACTTGGGGTTCTGGGTGGTGTAGATCTTATAGCCCTTGCCGTGTACCATGTCCCACGCCTGCTCGTAGGCGGTGTAGGTGGTGCCGTTGTCCCGCACCTTGTCGGTGATGCCGTACTTCTCCACCAGCGCGTCGGCCACATCGCCGATCATGGCCTCGGTGAACCAGGAGTACCGCCCCTTGATGGCAGGCTCCTCCTCGTCCTCCGGGGATTCGGTATCATCGGCGGGCGGCTCCTCCGGCTCCGGATCGGTGGCGGTGCCGTCGCTGCCCACATACTTGCCGGAGATGGTGAAGCCGTTGGAGAACACGATGTCCTCGGCCTTGGCCTCGTCATACTCCTCCTGGGAGATCTTGCCCTGCTCCAACATGGCGCCCAGAATGGTCAGCTGCCGCTCGCGGTTGTTCTCCCGCGTCCAGGAGCTGAGGGTGGGGTCGTACATGGAGGGGTTGTTGGTGATACCCATCAGGCTGGCACATTCCGCCAGCGTCAGGTCGGACACATCCTTATTGAAATACATCCGGGAGGCCGTCACCACGCCGTAGCAGCTCTGGCCGAAGAACACCTCGTTCAGATAGGCCTCCAGTATCTCGTCCTTTTCGTAGCGCTTTTCCAGCTCCAGCGCCCGGTAGATCTCCGTGATCTTCCGCTTTACCGTCACCTCGTTGTCGCCGGTGACGTTTTTCACCAGCTGCTGGGTGATGGTGGAGCCGCCCTGCACGTTCTTGCCGAACAGGGTGTATACGATGGCGCGGGTGGTGCCCTTCCAGTCCACGCCGTGGTGCTTCTCAAACCGTTTGTCCTCGATGGCGATGGCGGCCTCCTGCAAATACTTGGGGATGTCCTCCAGATCCGTCCAGATGCGGTTCTCCGAGTTCAGGTACAGCGTCTGGTACATGACCCATTCGCCGGTGTCGGGATCCTGATTGTACAGCTCCGTGGACACCTTCGTTTCGAACTCGTCCAGATAGACCTCCACCTTACCCCGCATGGTGCTGTTGATATACGCCATGAAGATACCGGAGAAGATGGTCAGCGTCACCACGAATACCAGCAGCAGTGTGCCGATGATCCGCCCGGCCTTCCGCCAGCCGTTTTTCTGTTGGGGCGTCATATTGCGGACGCGCTCCTGCGCCTCGTGCTGCACGCGCCGCGCGCCCTCCTTCGCTTCCGTTTCTATGTGCCGGGCGCTCTGCCGGATGCGTCCCATAAAGTCGGGGGACGACGACCGTCTGCGCTTGTTCTCACTCAAGACAGGGCACCTTCCTTTCTCTTTGATGTTCCTGTTGTGGCTTTGTACGGTGAGCGGCATGTTTGCATACCGACCCAGTATAAGAGATATTCTACCATACCTGTCAACTGCAAAAAAAGAGATTTTTTGTTAAATTATGCCTTTCCCGGCAGGCTATTCCCGTTATTCTCCCCCGTTTTCCGGTTTTTCAGTCCCGCATGGGGCATAAATTGCCGAACAGTTCCTCTTGCGTTTTTCCTCCGCTTCGGGTATACTATGGGCAACAAGACAAAGGAGGACTTTCCATGAGCGAGGAATTCGGCCCCAATTTCATCACACTGACGGATGAGGACGGCAACGACATAGAGCTGGAATACGTGGACGCACTGGAGCTGGACGGCCAGACCTACATGGCGTTCTTCCCTGTGGTGGAGGACGACGCGGACGAGGAAGCCGCCGAGGAATACGGTCTGGTGATCCTGAAGTCCGTGATGGAAAACGGCGAGGAGCTTCTCAGCACGCTGGACAGCGACGAGGAGCTGGACAAGGTCTACGACCTGTTTATGGAACAGATCCTGTCCGACGAGGAGGAGTAATTTTTCGTCCTGCCGATGACGAGACGCCGCCGCTTGAGCCGGAAAATTGACTGGATTTTTCGCCAAGACGAGGCGCGGCGGGAAAGGCGCACACGCCTCTTTCGGCTGGATTTTTCGTCCTGCCGATGACGAGACGCCGCCGCTTGAGCCGGAAAATTGACTGGATTTTTCGCCAAGACGAGGCGCGGCGGTGCAGCGAAAAAGATACACGCCACTCCTTCGGCAGGATTTTTCGTCCTGCCGATGGCAAAGCGGCGATGGCGTACTTTCTGTACGTCGAGCCGATTTGACGAATACTGGGTTGGAAAAATGAGCAGGATTTTTCGCCAAGACGAGGCGCGGCGGTGCAGCCATACTTTGTGTATGGCAAAGCGCCGCAACGAAGTATTGGCGGAAAATTGAGCGATGGGCAGCGGTTCTATTTATCCTGACATTGGTTATACGGGACGTCGGATCGGTAGATGGTTTGCAGGCCTCCCGCCTGCCTTCTGCGGGCGGACGCTGGAAGCAGTAAAGTCGGCCGGAGACGACCCACCTGCGAGCTGTGCAGGTTATAACATGGCCGCTGCCTGTCGCTGAGCACAAGACCCCCACTCCAGACGGAGTGGGGGTCTTGTGCTCAGCTTGGCAAAAAAGTTCGTTCGGACGGCTTTGACAGGCCGGCTCATTTTAATTATGGTAAAATGTTCACAAATTCCCGGCGTTTCCCCCTTGCGAAATGCGGCACGGTACGGTATAATAATTTGGCATTTTACTAACAAGGGCGTACTGCGCCCAAAATTGAGAGGAATGAAATTCATGAGCGCATCAAGAGAAAAGAAGACCCGTCAGGATCTGGCGGCACAGGGCATCACCGACCCCAAGAAGATCCGCGAGGCCGAGGAGAAGGCCAAGGCGCGCAAGAGCAATATCCTGTACGGCGTGATCGCCGGCGTGTTCGTGCTGGTGGCGGCGGCACTGCTGGTGTGGAACTCCGGCGTGCTGCAGCGGAACGCCGCTGCACTGAGCATCGACGGCGAGAAGTACAGCGCCAGCCAGGTAAACTATTTCTACCACAGCATCAAGAACAACATCCTCAACGGCAGCTACTCCAGTCTGTACGGCGTGTCCAGCTCCACCCCGCTGGATCAGCAGGTGATGAACGACACCGCCAAGATGTTCCTGGGCGTTGAGGACGAGGGTGAGGTCACCTGGGATCAGTTCATCCACGACTACGCCATCAAGCAGATGACGCTGATCGTGAAGGAAGCCAAGGAAGCCGAGGCCAACGGCCACGGCGCCGACGACCACACCGAGGAGGAGGTAGCCTCCACCATCGAGCAGTACACCGCCTATGCCAAGGAGAACGGCTACTCCCTGAAGGAGTACCTGAAGCTGGCCTTCGGCAAGACCATGACCGTGTCCACGTTCAAGGACATGATCCGTCTGGTGGATGTGGCCAGCCACTACGCCAGCGAGTACTCCGAGGAGCTGAGCTACACCGCCTCCGATCTGGAGAGCTACTACAACGACAACAAGTCCTCCTTCAACGTGGCCAGCTATGAGTCCCTGTACTTCAAGGGCACCGCTGACTCCACCACCGATGCCGACGGCAACACCGTGGCGGCTTCCGACGAGGAGAACGCCGCCGCCAAGGAGAAGGCTATTGCCGACGCCGATGCCGCACTGAAGCTGTATCAGGCGGGCGACCCGCTGGAGACGGTGTCTCTGGCCTACGAGAACGCCGCGTACAGCAACACCGAGGCCGGCAGCAACTCCGGCGACGAGGCCAGCGAGTGGCTGTTTGACGAGAGCCGCGCAGACGGCGACAGCACCGTGATCACCACCGACAGCGGCAGCCGCGTGCTGGTGTTCCACAGCGCCGGCCGGCAGGAGTATGCCTCCAGAGACGTGCGCCACATCCTGTTCATGGCGGACACCACCGGTCTGGACAGCAAGTCCGAGACGTATGAGGCCGATCTGCAGGCAGCCAAGGACGCTGCCAAGGCCAAGGCCGAGGACGCTCTGGCACAGTGGAAGGCCGGCGACGCCACCGAGGACAGCTTCGCGGCTCTGGCCAACGAGCTGAGTGAGGACGGCGGCAGCAACACCAACGGCGGTCTGTACACCAAGGTGCTGAAGGGGCAGATGGTCACGGAGTTCAACAACTGGCTCTTCGACGAGAGCCGCAAGCCCGGCGACACCGGCGTGGTGTACGGCGAAAGCTCCAACTACGCTGGCTATCACGTCATGTACTTCGTGGGCGACGACGTTCCCTGCTGGCAGGTGCAGGTGGAGAACACCCTGCGCAGCAGAGACACCGAGGCCTGGCAGAAGGGTCTGACCGACAGCGCCGATGTGGTGGAGCTGTCCGGCATGAAGCACGTGGGCTGAGTTTCCCCTTCCCGGCATTTATGAACGAACGCTTTCTCAGAACTGAGATGATAGTAGGCGCACCCGCTCTGGACAAGCTCCGCCGCAGCCATGTGGCGGTGTTTGGCCTGGGCGGTGTGGGCAGCTACGCCGCTGAGTGCCTGGCACGCAGCGGCGTTGGCACTTTAACGCTGGTGGATCAGGACACGGTGTCCGTGTCCAACACCAACCGGCAGCTGTGCGCCCTGACCTCCACCGTGGGGCAGTACAAGGCCGAGGTGGTGGCCGCCCGGGTGCGGGATATCAACCCCGACGCCGTGGTGTACCCCATCTGCGCCACCTACGACGCCGCCCACCGGGAGGAATTCTTCACCCGGCGGTTCGACTACATACTGGACTGCATCGACCTCGTCAGCTGCAAGCTGGATCTGATCCAGCAGGCGCACCTGCGGGGCATCCCCATCCTGACGGCGCTGGGCACCGGCAACAAGCTGGAGCCGGAGCTGCTGCGGATCGCGGATATCTCCCAGACCAGCGGCTGCCCGCTGGCGCGGGTCATGCGCAAGGAGCTGCGCAGCAAGCTGGGGCTGCACCACCTGAAGGTGGTGTTCAGCCCGGAGCAGCCCCACGAGACGCAGCAGCTGGAGACGCCCCCTCCCGGGCGGCGCAGCGTGCCCGCCAGCGTCCCCTGGGTGCCCTCGGTGGCGGGGCTGCTGATGGGCGGCGCGGCGGTGCGCGATCTGATAGACGGCGGAGGACTGGTACCATGATACTCACCGGTGTATTGATCAACGCCGCCGCTGTTGCGGCCGGCGGCGTTCTGGGCACATTGGGCGGCAGGTTCATGCCCGAAAAGATGAAGCAGACCGTGCTGGCCGCCACGGGTCTGGTATCCATCGGCATCGGTATCTCCGGCGCCATCGGCAGCAGCAACCAGCTGATCCCCATCCTGTCGCTGGTGATCGGCTCCGTTATCGGCGAGCTGCTGCACATCGAGGACGGCGTCACCCGCGCCGGCGACTGGCTGCAAAAAAGATTCGGCAAGTCCGGCTCCATCACCGAGGGCTTTGTCACCGGCTCGCTGGTGTTCGCCGTGGGCGCAATGGCTGTGATGGGGTCGCTGGAGAGCGGTCTGAAAAACGATCACACCATTCTGATGACCAAGTCGGTCATCGACATGGCCGGGTCGGTGGCCTTTGCCGGTTCGCTGGGCATCGGCGTGGCGTTTTCCGCCCTGTCCATTCTGGTGCTGGAGGGCACCGTCACCCTGCTGGCCTCCCTGCTCACCGGCGTTCTGACCGACGCGGTCATCACTGAGATCAGCGTCACCGGCTCGCTGATCATCATCGGCGTCGGGCTGAATGTATTGGGTCTGACCAAGCTGCGCATTATGAACATGACCCCGGCGCTGCTGCTGCCCATCCTTCTCTGCCGCTTCATGTAAAGGAGTTTACCATGTCATTTGAAGGCTATTCCCCCGCCGCGCTGGATTTCCTCTGGGGCATCCGGTTCAACAATGAGCGCGGCTGGTTTCTGGCGCACAAGGAGGACTATCAGTCCCATGTGCTGGCGCCCACCCGGGCGCTGGGCGAGCAGGTCTACGACGCCATGCACGAAAAGTATCCCCACGAGCCGTTTCTGCTGAAGATGTCCCGCATCTACCGGGACGCCCGGCGGCTCCACGGGCAGGGCCCCTACAAGGATCACCTGTGGTTCTGCATCCGCGCCGGCGGCGAGGACTGGACAGGCCGTCCTACCTTTTATTTTGAGGTAGCGCCGGACTATTACAGCTACGGCATGGGCTTCTGGGCGCCCAAGGCCGCCCTGATGGAGGCCTATCGCCGCCGTATCGACCTGCACCCGCAGGAGCTGGAAAAGCTGGTGCGGAAATTCAACAGGCAGACGCAGTTCGTCCTCACCGGGCAGGAGTACAAGCGCAAAAAGGGCGAGACTTCCCCGCTGCTGGAGCCGTGGTACAACCGCAAATCCCTGAACTTCCAGCACGAGCTGCCGCCGGACGAGCGGCTGTTCTCCCCGGAGCTGGCGCAGGACATTATCACCGGCTTTGACGGGCTGATGCCCCTGTACAAATATTTCGACGCCCTCTGCGCCGCCGAAGCCGCTGGCGAAAAATAAGCACATTTTGTGCCGTTTTCACCTTGACAAGCGGCGTACAAACGATTAAAATAGCACATACTGAATGAGGGAGTAATTCCGCAGCGCCCCGCGGCGCGGCGTGGCACACCGTCATCCCGGCGCGCAAGCGCCCGATGTGTCCTGAAAGAATGAGACTCATGCACCGACATAGCCTGTCTGTGCATGGGTCTTTTTCTTTGCCCGCAGGCGCATGATCCCAGATAGTAAGGAGCGATACACATGAACAATGATTACAACCGCAGCCCGCAGGAGGTTCTGGAGGAGCTGGGCTCCTGTCCCACCGGCCTGACGGAGCAGCAGGCGGCGGAGCGGCTGGCCAAATACGGCCCCAACAAATTGCAGGAGGCGGAAAAGCCCACCCTGCTCCAGCGCTTTCTGACCCAGCTGAAGGATCCCATGCTGCTGATCCTGCTGGCAGCGGCGGCGGTGTCCGCCGTGACCAACGCCCTCAGCGGCGAGAGCTTCACCGAGGTGTTCATCATCCTCATCGTGGTGCTGCTGAACGCGGTGCTGGGCGTGGTGCAGGAGAGCAAGGCCGAGGCCGCCATCGAAGCCCTGCAGACCATGACCGCCGCCAAGTGCAAGGTGCTGCGCGGCGGCCACCAGACCGTTATTGAAAACAGCCAGCTGGTGCCCGGCGACGTGGTGCTGCTGGAGGCCGGCGACGCCGTGCCCGCCGACGGGCGGCTGCTGGAGAGCGCCTCCATGAAGATCGAGGAGGCCGCGCTGACCGGCGAGAGCGTCCCCGTCACCAAGGCGGTGGAGCTGCTGACCGGCGACAACATCCCCCTGGGCGACCGGCGGAACATGTGCTACATGGGCAGCACCGTGGTCTATGGCCGCGGCAAGGCCGTCATCACCTCCACCGGCATGAACACCGAGATGGGCAAGATCGCCGGCGTGCTGGCGCAGACGGAGCAGGAGCAGACGCCGCTGCAGCGCAAGCTCAGCGAGCTGGGCAAGACCATGAGCAAGCTGGTGCTGGCCATCTGCGTGTTCATCTTCATTTTTGATCTGGTGGTGGCAGGAGAGTTCACCCTGAACACCGTGCTGAGCACCTTTATGGTGGCCGTCTCGCTGGCGGTAGCCGCCATTCCCGAGGGTCTGGCCACGGTGGTGACAGTGGTGCTGTCCATCGGCGTGACCAATATGAGCAAGCACCACGCGGTCATCCGCCGCCTGACGGCGGTGGAGACGCTGGGCTGCACGCAGGTGATCTGCTCCGACAAGACCGGCACCCTGACCCAGAACAAGATGACCGTGGTGGAGCACACAGGCCCCACGGAGCTGCTGGGCACCGCCATGGCGCTGTGCAACGATGCCGCGCTGGAGGACGGCGGCGCTGTGGGCGAGCCCACCGAGGCGGCGCTGGTGAATTTTGCCGCCGCCAACGGGCTGAACAAGGGCACACTGGAAAGCCGCCAGCCCCGCTGCGGCGAAGCGCCCTTCGATTCCGGGCGGAAGATGATGTCCACCATCCACCGCACCGATACCGGCTTCATCCAGTACACCAAGGGCGCGCCCGACGAGGTGCTGCGCCGCTGCACCCACTATACGGAAAACGGGCAGGTACTGCCCATGACCGAGGCGAAGCGGACGGAGCTTCTGGCCGCCAACAAAGCCATGGCGGACAAGGCGCTGCGGGTGCTGGCGGCGGCGGAGCGGCTGTATGAGAGCCTTCCCGACCGGCAGGAGCCGGAGGATCTGGAGCACGACCTGTGCTTCATCGGTCTGTGCGGCATGATCGACCCGGTGCGTCCGGAGGTCAAGGCGGCGGTGGCCGAGTGCCGCGCCGCCGGTATCCGTCCGGTGATGATCACCGGCGACCACAAGGACACCGCCGTGGCCATCGGCAAGGAGCTGGGCATCATCACCGATGCGAGCCAGGCCATCACCGGGCGGGAGCTGGACGCCCTGTCCGATGAGGAGCTGGACGCCGCCGTGGAGAAGTATAGCGTCTATGCCCGCGTGCAGCCGGAGCACAAGGTTCGCATCGTGAATGCCTGGCGGCGCAAGGGCGCCATCACCGCCATGACCGGCGACGGCGTCAACGACGCGCCCTCTATCAAGTCCGCCGATATCGGCGTGGGCATGGGCATCACCGGCACCGACGTGACCAAGAACGTGGCGGACATGGTGCTCAGCGACGACAACTTCGCCACCATCGTCAACGCCGTGGGCGAAGGCCGCCGCATCTACGACAACATCCGCAAGGCCATCCAGTTCCTGCTGGCCAGCAACATGAGCGAGGTGCTGGGCGTGTTCTTTGCCACGCTGCTGGGCTTCACGCTGCTGAACCCGGTACACCTGCTGTTCATCAACCTTATCACCGACTGCTTCCCGGCGCTGGCGCTGGGTCTGGAAAAGGGCGAGCCGGACACCATGACCCGCCCGCCCCGTGACAGCAAGGACGGCATTTTCGCCGGCGGTCTGGGCTTCGACATTCTCTATCAGGGCGTGCTGATCACCGTCATTACGCTGGTCTCCTATATCATCGGCCACTGCATGGAGGTGGGGTATTTCGAGATGCCCAAGGGCGTGTCCGACGACGGCATGACCATGGCCTTCCTGACCATGAGCATGTGCGAGATCTTCCACAGCTTCAACATGCGCTCCCAGCGCAAGAGCGTGTTCTCCCTGCCCAGCCACAACAAGGTGCTGTGGGGCGCCATGCTGGGCTCGCTGGTGCTGACCACGCTGGTGCTGGAGGTGCCCGTCATCGCCAACGCCTTCGGTTTCACGCCGGTAAGCTGGACGGAGTACGGCATCGCGCTGGCGCTGGCCATTCTGGTCATCCCCATCGTGGAGCTGGTGAAGTTCTTCCAACGCCGCGCCGCCAGACACAAAGCGGCGAAGTAAATTAGCGCAAAAAAAGAAAGCCCTTAGGCCGCCTGACATAAGAAAACATACGCCGCAAAAGGCGCGTTTCGCGCAGCCCCATCGTTGCGCCGCCTTGACAGACATCCAGTATGCCTGCGGCGACGCGCCTCGGCTCTGCACAAAACGCGCTCTTTTTCGGTGCGAAGCAGTTTTGCCAAAGTAAATTCGAGCTGAAATTGGCTGTAAAAACGCCCGCATGCTGACGCATGTGGGCGTTTTTTCGGTCGATTTCAGCCGGATAGACACAGGCAAAACCGTGTGTTTCCTTGTGTCAGGCGGCCCTGGGCTTCCTTTTTTGTGTGTATTCAGCGGGCGTTGTAGGCGGCGATGCCCTTGGCCAGCAGATCCATGGCGCGCTCCAGATCCGCCTGCTTGAGCACATAGGCGATGCGGATCTCGTTTTTGCCCTTGCCGGGTGTGGCGTAGAAGGGCTCGCCGGGGGCGAACATCACCGTGTCGCCGTTGTCGTCGAACTCCTCCAGCAGCCACTTCTGGAAGGTGTCGGCATCGTCCACGGGCAGGGCGGCCATGATGTAGAAGGCGCCGCGGGGGCACTCGCACACCACGCCGGGGATCTCGTGGAGCTTGGACACCACTGTGTCGCGGCGGCGCTTATACTCCTCGCGGACGGCGGCGAAGTAGTCGGGACCTACCGTGTACAGCGCGGCGGCGGCCACCTGATCCAGCGTGGGCACGGACAGACGGCACTGGGCGTACTTCATGGCCTGCGCCATCAGCTCCTTGTTGCGGGAGATCATGCAGCCGATGCGGGCGCCGCAGGCGGAAAACCGCTTGGACACCGTGTCGATGACGATGACGTTCTCCGCCGCGTCCTCGAACTGACCCATGGACTGCAGCGGCTCGCCGGCGTAGACGAACTCGCGGTACGCCTCGTCGCCGATGATGAACAGGTCGTGCGCCTTGGCGATGTCCACCATCATGCGCATCTCCTCCGGCGTCAGCACGGCGCCGGTGGGGTTGCCGGGGTTGGTGACCATGATGGCGCGGGTGTGCTCGTTGATCTCCGCCTCCACCTTGGCGCGGTCGGCGTAGTGATAGCCGTCGTGGGGAGAGGTGGGAATGGGGTGGATCTTCGCGCCGCAGGTATAGGCCATGGTGTTGTAGTTGGGATAGAACGGCTCGGGGATGAGGATCTCGTCGCCGTCGTCGAGGATGCAGTTCATGGTGATCTGCAGCGCCTCGCTGCCGCCGTTGGTAATAAGGATATCACCGGCATCAAAGTGCATGTCCAGATCGGCGTAATACTTTCGGATCGCCTCGATCAGCTCCGGGATACCGGGGGACGGCGCATAGGCCAGCACCGGCAGATCAAAGTGCTTCACCGCGTCAAAATACGCCTTGGGCGTTTCAATATCGGGCTGGCCGATGTTCAGGTGATAGATCTTCTTTCCCTTGGCCTCCGCCGCCACCGCATAGGGGTGGAACTTGCGCATGGGGGACAGTCCGCATTTGAGAACCTTGCTGGAAAACTTCATGATGGATCCTCCTTCACCGTAATATTCGTATGAATATAGTAACGCGTTTCTTCCGCAGTTGCAAGGGGGAATTTGGCAAAATGCGGAGGGAGGGACGGGCTATCGGGGATACAGCCCACTTGACAAACGCCGGGGGATGGATATAATAATAGGCAAGAGGGGACGCTGCGACAAGCGGTCAGCCCCGTATGGATCGGGATTTATTGAGCTATATGCTCACAAAAACCGTCACCGGCCAGGGTGGCGGTTTTTGCTTTTCAGTCGTTGGACTCGTATCGAGATCGAATGACCCAGAATATGAATCGTAAACACGAAAAACATGTATGTCACCCCCTTTCGGGGCTGTGACTAACCGCCTGCCGTTTATTGCAGCGTCCTTGTGATGCAGTATACACCGCAGGCAGTTTTTTGTCAAATATCGGCGGGACGCATGGATCCCGCCCTACGGGGAAACGGATTCCCACGCCAGTGACACGGTCACTGGCTCGGAATGACAGCGCGGCGCTGCCGCGCTGATGGGACGTCGTACCCCAAGGGCATTTGTTCCGCTGCGCTCCACTGCAGGACGCCGTCCCCTACAGGGTGCGGCAGTCATGCGGGCGGGCAGAGTCGTCCGCCCCTACACATGGAAAAAGACCGCCGACGGCGGTCTTTTTTTGATTCAGTTCATCTGCTTGCGGCGGCTCAGGTTCACGGTGCCGTCGGTCATGGCGTTCAGGGAATCCAGGCTCTTGCCCGTACCCTCGGCCACGCAGGAGATAGCACCCTCGGCCACCACGGTATGGATGCCCGTGCGCGCCTCGATCAGCCGGTCGAAGCCGTCCACCAGGCTGCCGCCGCCGGTCATGACGATGCCGTTGTTGGAAATGTCCGCCACCAGCTCCGGCGGGGTGCGCTCCAGTACGCCGTGTACCGCCTCCAGAATGCGCTCCACCGGCTCCTCGAAGGCCTCCAGCATCTCCGTGGAGCTGACGTTGATGACCTTGGGCAGACCGGTGACAAGGCAGCGGCCCTTGATCTCAATGGTCGTCTCCTGCTCCTTGGGGAACACGCAGCCGATTTGCATCTTCATCAGCTCGGCGGTGCGCTCGCCCACCAGCACGTTGTGCTTGCGGCGCATATACTTGACGATAGCCTCGTTGAACTGGTCGCCGGCCACCTTGATGGAGGCGCTCTCCACCACACCGCTCAGGGAGATCACGGCGATATCGCTGGTGCCGCCGCCGATGTCCACCACCATGTGGCCGTCGGGCTTGGAGATATCGATGCCCGCGCCGATGGCAGCGGCCACAGGCTCCTCGATGAGATACACCCGGCGGGCGCCTGCCTGAATACCGGCGTCCACCACGGCGCGCTCCTCCACCTCGGTGATGCCGGAGGGCACGCAGATGATGACACGGGGCTTGAACAGCTGGAAGCCGCCCACTACCTTGTGCAGGAACTCGCGGAGCATGCGCTCGGTCATGTCGTAGTCGGAGATGACGCCCTCGCGCAGCGGGCGGATGGCCACGATGTTGCCGGGGGTACGACCCAGCATGGCCTGCGCCTCGGCACCCACCTTGAGAAGCTTGCCTGTATTTTTGTCGATAGCCACCACAGACGGCTCGTTGAGCACAACGCCCTTCCCCTTCACATACACCAGTACGGAGGCGGTACCCAGATCAATACCGATATCCTTTGCAATAGAACACATAATGCTGCACCTCTGCTTTATCTTTTGTTTCGGGCGCGGTGCGCCCGCTGTCGTCCAGTTTCCATTATACCGGCACATACCGCGTTTTGCAACAGCGGAAATGAAATTCGCGCCATTTTCTGTATTCTGCACGGCTGCGCCGCGCTTCATACCTCACTTGTCCCGCACCATGGCCAGCGTCAGGCACACCACGTCCGCCGCGCCCGCTTCCCGCAGTATCCGGACGCACTCGCTGAGGGTGGCGCCGGTGGTGAGGATATCGTCGATCAGCAAAAATCGCTTGCCCCGGATGGCCGCAGGCTCCACCGCTTCGTACACGTTCAGCACATTGGCGCGGCGCGCCGCCGGATCGTCAAGGCCGGACTGGGGCGGATTGTCAGTGATCTTGCGCAGCGTCTCCTGCGGCTCCACGTGCCAGTCCACGCACAGGCTGGCGCACAGCATCCGCGCCTGATCGAAGCCCCGCTTCTTCAGGCGCTTTTTGCTCACCGGCACCCATGTGACGGCGTCGAACCGATCCGAGTACACCTCCGCCGCCTTCTCCGCCATCAGGGAGCCGAAGCAGTTGAGGTTCTCCACCCGGTTCTTGAACTTGAAGTCCAATATGGCCTTACGCACGTTGTCCTCGTAGTACAGCGGCGCGGCGCACTCGCCGAAGCTGCCGGTGCGCAGCTTATCGCACCGGGGCAACTCCGTTTTGCATCTGCTGCACAGCAGCTCCCTGCCGGTCATCCGACCGCAGAAGGGGCACTTGCGGGGAAAGAAGAAATCCAGCAGCCGCTTCTGCGTCTTGTCCAGCGATTCGTTGACGGTCATGTCAGTCCCTCCTTCAGTCGGCGGCGCAGGCCGCTGTACCGGCGCTGCTGCCTGTCGTTGGCGGCCATCTCCCCCGGCACCGTGTCGTCGCCCACCAGGATCAGCAGTCTGCGGGCACGGGTGATGGCTGTGTACAGCACGCCCCGCACCATCAGCGTAGGCGCGGCGGGCGCGGCCGTCAGGATCACCGCCGGATACTCGCTGCCCTGTGATTTATGTACCGTGATGGCGTAGGCCATGTCCAGCTGCGCCAGCATATCGGCGGTGTAGGTGGCGGTGCGGTCGTCAAAGCGGATGACGATCAGCTCACCGGAGGGGTCGATATCCTGTATCACGCCCACGTCACCGTTGAAAATGCCGCTGCCGGCGGTGCCGTCGTCCTTCTCCCAGATCACGTCGTAGTTGTTGCGGGTCTGCATGACCCGGTCGCCCATCCGGAACGTTACATCGCCCCACTGCTTCTGCCGCCTTCCGGCAGCCGGCGGGTTCAGCGCCGCCTGCAAAGCCCGGTTCAGCGCCGCGGTGCCGCAGGCGCCCTTCCGGGTGGGCGAGAGCACCTGTATCTGCTCGGTGGGGATGCCCATGTTCCTGGGCAGGCGCTCCCGGCACAGCTCCACCACCGTCTGCACCAGCCTGTCCGGTGAGCGGCGGCACAGGAAGAAGAAGTCCCCCTGCCCGTTGTCCAGACGGGGCGGCTCCCCCTGATTGACGGCGTGGGCATTGCGGATGATGGCGGACTGCTCCGCCTGACGGAACACCTGCGTCAGCGATACCGCCGGGATCACGCCGCTGCGCAGCATATCGCCCAGCACGTTGCCCGGCCCCACCGACGGCAGCTGATCCGGGTCGCCCACCAGCACCAACCGGCAGCCCGGCCGCAGCGCCTCCAGCAGGGAGCGCATCAGCTCGATGTCCACCATGCTCACCTCGTCCACGATGACGGCGTGAGCCTCCAGCGGGTCGTTGGCATTTTTGCGGAACACGGTCTGTCCGGTCATCTCGTTGTAGCTCATGCCCAGCGCCCGGTGGATGGTCTGGGCGTCCGCGCCCGTCACCTCGCCCAGACGCTTGGCCGCCCGTCCGGTGGGCGCCAGCAGCGCCACGTCCAGCCCCATCCGCTCATACAGCGCCACGATGCCCCGCAGGGAGGTGGTCTTGCCGGTGCCGGGGCCGCCGGTCAGCAGCAGGATGCCGCCCTGCGCCGCCAGCAGCACCGCCTGCCGCTGCATGGGCGCGTAGGACACGCCCTGCTCCCTTTCGATGGCGTCGATGGTCTTTTCCGCCCGGGGCAGCGTCTCCACCGGGGTGGTGACCAGCGACAAAAGCCGCTGCGCCACGAATGTCTCCGCCTGATAGAGCCGGGGCAGATAGCAGCCCCGCACCCCCGCGATATCCTGCTGGACGACGGCAAAGCCCTCGATGAGCTTGTCCAGCATCACCTCCAGCTGCTCCGGCTCCACGCCGATGAGCTGGGAGGTGGCCGCCAGCAGCTTGTTCCGGGGCAGGAACACATGGCCGTTGCCGGCGTTGTGCTCCAGCTCGTAGGTCAGCGCCGCCCGCAGGCGGCAGGGATCGTCCCCGCCGAAGCCCATGCTGATGGCGATGCCGTCCGTCACGGCGAATTTCACGCCGTACTGGGCGCGGCTGAGGATATAGGGGTCGTCCCGCAGGCACTGCATGGCCGTGTCGCCGTAGGTGCGCTGCAGGGGCATGGCCAGATACACCGGCAGGTCGTACCGCGCCAGGAACTCCATGATCTGCCGCAGACCCGTCAACGCCCGGAACGCCTCGGACAGCTCCTGCGCCTTTTTCGCCGTGATGCCCTTGATGCACTTCAACCTCTCCGGCTCCTGCCGCAGCACATCCAGCGTGTCGTCGCCGAAGCGCTCCACCAGCCGCTGCGCCGTGGCCGGGCCGATGCCCTTGATGATGCCGGAGGACAGGTAGGCCACCATGTCCTCCTGACTGCGGGGCAGGCGGCGCTCCACGCTCTCGGCGGTAAGCTGGGCGCCGTGTACCGGGTGCATCGTCCACACGCCGGTGACGGTCATACCCTCGCCGGCGGCGGCGCAGGGGATGCACCCCACCACCGTGATGGGCTCCTCCTCGCCCTCCACCGCCAGCAGCAGCACCGTATAGCCGTTTTCCTCGTTGTGGAAGATCACCGCATCCACGGTGCCCTCCACCGTTACACGCTCGCCCACAGGCTCACCTCCCCGGTCATTTTTCCGTATACAGCGACGCCAGCTCCTCCGGCGTCACCAGCTTCACATTGTCGCCCGCCAGCAGGGATACCGCCCGGCGTCCCGCCTCGTCAAGGCCGCAGTCCACCAGCAGCACCGGCAGCCGCCGGTTCTGCGCCAGTATCCGCAGCGCCGCGTCCAGTCCGGCGGCATCGCCGGACACTTTCATCACATAGACCGCGTCCACCGGGCTTTCCCGGTACAGCAGCACCGATGCCGCCAGCCACAGAAGCGCCGTTACGCCTATGGCCGCCAGCGCCGCCACCACGCCGTCCTGCATCAGCTCCATGACACCGCCTCCCCCCCTGCTCCATTGTATGAAGCGGGGCGCGGCGGGTTACTTCAGGTATTTTTTCAGGTACTGTCCCGTGTAGGACGCGTCGCAGGCGGCGATCTCCTCCGGTGTGCCGCAGGCCACCACCGTTCCGCCGCCGACGCCGCCCTCCGGCCCCAGGTCGATGATATAGTCGGCGCACTTGATCACGTCCAGATTGTGCTCGATGACCAGCACCGTGTTGCCGCCGTCGGTGAGCCGCTGCAAAACCTCCAGCAGCTTGCGCACATCGTCGGCGTGCAGGCCGGTGGTGGGCTCGTCCAGAATATACACCGTGCGCCCGGTGGCGCGGCGGCTCAGCTCTGTTGCCAGCTTCACCCGCTGGGCCTCGCCGCCGGACAGGGTGGTGCTGGGCTGCCCCAGCTTCACATAGCCCAGTCCCACGTCCCGCAGGGTAGTCAGCTTGTCGCAGATGTTGGGCACGGCGGAGAAGAACTCCAGCGCCTCGTCCACGGTCATGTCCAGCACGTCGGCGATGTTCTTGCCCTTGTAGCGCACCTCCAGCGTCTCGCGGTTGTAGCGCTTGCCGCGGCACACCTCACAGGGAACGTATACGTCCGCCAGAAAGTGCATCTCGATCTTCAGCATACCGTCGCCGCCGCAGGCCTCGCAGCGGCCGCCCTTGGTGTTGAAGGAGAACCGCCCGGCGTTGTAGCCCCGCGCCTTGGCGTCCGGCGTGGAGGCAAACAGGTCGCGGATCAGGTTGAACAGGTTCGTATAGGTGGCCGGGTTGGAGCGGGGCGTCCGCCCGATGGGGCTCTGGTCGATGGCGATGACCTTGTCCAGCTGCTCCATGCCCTCGATGGCGTCGTGCTTGCCGGGACGCACCTTCATGCGGTTCAGCGCCGCCCCCAGCGACTTATACAGCACCTCGTTCACCAGCGAGGACTTGCCGCTGCCGCTGACGCCGGTGACGCAGGTGAACGTCCCCAGCGGGATGGACACGTCGATGTTCTTCAGGTTGTTCTCCCGCGCGCCCCGCACCGTCAGCCATTTGCCGTTTCCCCGGCGGCGCTGCGTCGGCAGGGGGATGGTGCGCTTGCCGCTGAGGTACTGCCCCGTCAGGCTGTCGGGGTTAGCCATGACCTCCTCCGGCGTGCCGCAGGCCACCACCTGGCCGCCCAGCGCGCCCGCGCCGGGGCCGATGTCGATGAGGTAGTCCGCCGCGCGCATGGTGTCCTCGTCGTGCTCCACCACGATCAGGGTGTTGCCCAGATCGCGGAGCCTTTGCAGCGTGGCCAGCAGCTTATCGTTGTCCCGCTGGTGCAGGCCGATGGACGGCTCGTCCAGAATATACAGCACCCCCATGAGGCTGCTGCCGATCTGGGTGGCCAGCCGGATGCGCTGGCTCTCGCCGCCGGACAGGGTGCCCGACGCACGGGACAGGGTCAGGTAGCTCAGTCCCACGGACTGCAAAAAGCCCAGACGGGCGTGGATCTCCTTCAGGATCTGCGCGGCGATGATCTGCTGGTTGCCGGTGAGGTTCAGGCCGTCGAAAAAGGCCAGCGCCTCGTCCACCGGCAGGGTGGTGGCGTCGTAGATGGACTTGCCGCCCACCGTCACCGCCAGCGCCTCCGGCCGCAGCCGCCGTCCCCGGCAGGCCGGGCAGGGGCAGGGCGTCATCAGCCCCTCGATCTCCTTCTTGCTGGCGTCGGACTGTGTCTCCTGATAGCGGCGCTCCAGATTGTGGCATATCCCCTCGAAGGCCTGATACAGCACGCCCTTGCCCCGGGGCTGGTCGTAATGCAGCTCCAGCTTTTCGCCGCCGGTGCCGTAGAGGATGACGTTCTTCACCTCGTCGCTGAGCGTCCCGTAGGGCTGGGTCAGGGAGAAGCGGTACTTCTTGCTGAGCGCCTCAAAGTACATGCGGCTGATGCCGTCGGAGCGGATGGACGCCCAGCCGGTGGCGGTGATGGCGCCGTCCAGAATGGACTTGGACTCGTCCGGCACGATCAGCGCCGGGTCAGCCTTCAGCTGCACGCCCAGACCGGTGCAGGTGGGGCAGGCTCCGAAGGGGCTGTTGAAGGAGAACAGCCGGGGCGTCAGCTCCTCGATGGAGATGCCGCAGTCCTCGCAGGCGTAGTTCTGGGAGAAGGTGATGTCCTTCTCCTCCCGCAGCAGGTTGACGGTCACAAGGCCGCCGGCCAGATTGGACGCCGTTTCCACCGAGTCCGTCAGCCGGCCGGTGATGTCCGGGCGCACGATCAGGCGATCCACCACGATGTCGATGTGGTGCTTGAGGTTCTTTTCCAGTGAGATGTCCTCGGACAGCTCGTACAGGTTTCCGTCCACGCGGGCGCGGACAAAGCCCGACCTGCGCGCATCCTCCAGCACCTTGGCGTGCTCGCCCTTGCGTCCCCGCACCACCGGCGCCATGATCTGGATGCGGGTGCCCTCCGGCAGCGCCATGATCTGGTCGATGATCTGATCCACCGTCTGGCGGCGGATCTCCCGACCGCATTTGGGGCAGTGGGGTACGCCCACCCGCGCCCACAGCAGGCGCAGATAGTCGTAGATCTCCGTCACCGTGCCCACGGTGGAGCGGGGGTTCTTGCTGGTTGTCTTCTGGTCGATGGAGATGGCCGGGGACAGTCCCTCGATATAGTCCACGTCCGGCTTGTCCATCTGTCCCAAAAACATACGGGCGTAGGAGCTGAGACTCTCCACATACCGCCGCTGCCCCTCGGCATAGATGGTGTCGAAGGCCAGGGAGCTTTTGCCGCTGCCGGAAAGCCCCGTCAGCACCACCAGCTTGTCCCGGGGGATGGCAACGTCGATGTTCTTCAGGTTGTTCTCCCGTGCGCCCTTGATGAAAATTTCAGTCTGCATGGTATGCCTCGTTTCTGCAACATATTATTTTATTGCAGATAAGTGTAGTGAAAACAATTTTTAATGTCAATAGTCAACGGAATGCGGATTCCCACGCCGGTGTGCGCACCGGCTCGGAATGACAGGGGGCGGATCACACGATCACATCCGCTGTCTTTGCCCGCAGGAGGGCGATAAGCGCGTTGGGGTCGCACTCCACCTGATGACCGATCTTTCCGGCGGAGACGCACACCGTGTCGTACAGCAGTGCCGTCTCGTGGAACACCGTGGGGAACTGCTTCTTCATGCCCACTGGGGAGCAGCCGCCGTGGACGTAGCCCGTCAGGGGCAGCAGCTCCTTCTGGGGCAGCATGGCGACGGACTTCTCTCCAACGGCCTTGGCCGCCTTTTTCAGGTCGAGGTTCTCCGCCACGGGGATGTCGAACACATAGTATGCCCCGGATGCGCCCTTTGTCACCAGTGTTTTGAACACCTGCTCCGGCGGCTGCCCCAGCGTCTGCGCCACGGACACGCCGTCGATGGGCCCCTCCGGGTCGTAGCTGTGGGCGGTGTAGGGTATCTTCTTCTGCTCCAGCGTCCGCATGACGTTGGTCTTTTCCTCTTTGCTCTTTGCCATGGTATCACTCCTTTGCGGCGGTCTTGCCGCCCTCCCGCGCCAACAGAATGACGCAGCCGAACACACAGGCCACGCCCAGCACCGTCCAGACAGTCAGCGCTTCCTTGAATACGAACACGCCCACCAGCGTCTCCACCACCGGCTCGATGTTGGTGATGATGGACGCCCGGCCGCTCTCCACGCCCTCCAGCCCCTTCGTGTAGAAGATGTAGGGCAGCACCGTGGCTACGATCACCACACCGCACGTGCCCACGATGCCCTGCGTGCCGGAAAAGGCCAGCGGCAGCGTCTTGAAGTCTGCGAAAAAGACCGAGCCAAGCCCTGCCACCAGAAATGTCCAGTAGATCATGGTGTAGCTCTCGTACCGCGCCAGCCCATAGTGGGCGAACACGGTGTAGCTGGCGTAGCACAGTCCGGACAGCACGCCCAGACCGATACCCGTCCACGAGGCCGTCGTATCGCCGCCCAGCACGCCGCTGACCATGATGCAGCCCAGCAGCGACACCGCCAGCGCGATGACCTTGCGCTTTGTCAGCGGCGTTTTCCACAGGACGGCGCTGAATATGACCACAAAGGAGGGCGCCAGATACAGCAGCACCGCCGCCACCGACAGAGAGCACATGGTCTGGCATTTGAAATACACTATGCTCAGCAGCAGGATGCTGATAAGGCCGGAGCCTAAAAAGATGGGCAAATGCTTCCATCTGATGCGGAATACCTGCCGGTGGAACAGGCCGAACACCACCGTCAGCACCAGCAGCGTGCCGAAGTTCCGGATAAACACCCGGTTGCCCAGCGACACGCCCACGCCGGTGAGCAGGCGGTTGGAAAACCCGATAAAGCCCCAGCACACGGCACTGAGGATCACGTAGATATAGGAAATGTACTTTTTCATAGACTCGTTCTCGGTTCGTTTGAGTTTTGACACAGCAGCGACCAGATCAGGTCGGCGCTGAGGGCATAGCGCTTCAGAGCCGACGTATCGACATCCGCGCCGAGGACAGGCGGCATCAGCAGACTGCCGCCTGCCACCGCCATGTTGATGACGCACTCATTGCGCAGCAGCAGGTGCCCGGCATGGGTGCCGATATAGCGGGAAAGCGCGTCGTTCACGGCGTCGCACACCACAAGGTTGACGCGTACTCTGGACACGACCTCCCACATAGGCCCCTCCTGCTTTGCAGGACGGGCCTGGTTGACGATCCGGTTGGCCCGGGTGCGCTGGATCTTGTAGTCGGATGCAGAAAACTCCGGCAGATGCAGCAGCGCCACCCGCCACGAAAACGCTCCCTCGATCCGGCAGATCCGGGCGTTCTCATCGCAGATGTGCCTCCATTGAACGCCCGGCGCACTCTCTATCGCGGCGCATACCTCCTCATAGCCGAAGGCATGGGGAAGTGGAAAGGTGTAACACTGGGTCGCCTTCCGGCGCAGGCGCTTTTGCCTGCACAAAAGGCAGATCAGTACACCCGCAAAAGCCACGCAGACACCGGCGGTCACGGCACCTTCCCGCCAGTTCCCGCCCACGGCAAAGGCGATGGCCAGAACAAAGCCGCACATGGACAGCAGGATCAGCAGGCTCTGCGCCAGAGTAAAGCACCTGACCGTCCGGATGTCGCGGCGGAATTCTTCCGGGCCGGGCATCATTTCTCACCTCGCAGCTCGATGATCTGGTCACGCAGCAGGGCGGCGTATTCGAATTCCAGCATACGGCTGGCCTCCTTCATCTCTTTTTCCAGCCGGGCGATCGTCTCCGCCCGCTCCCGGTCGGAGAGCTTCTTCTTGCTGAGCTTGGACGCTTCCTCGGCGCTGCGGCTGATCTCCACCATCTCCCGCACGCCCTTGCGGATGGTCTGGGGCACGATGCCGTGCGCCTTGTTGAAGTCGTCCTGTAATTTCCGGCGGCGCTCCGTCTCGTCCATGGCGGCGCGCATGGAGGGCGTGACGGTATCGGCGTACAGGATCACCAAGCCCTCGGCGTTGCGGGCGGCGCGGCCGATGGTCTGGATCAGGCTGGTCTCGCTGCGGAGGAAGCCCTCCTTGTCCGCGTCCAGTATGGCCACCAGACTGACCTCCGGCAGGTCAAGACCCTCCCGCAGCAGGTTGATGCCCACCAGCACGTCGAACTCGCCCAGCCGCAGGTCGCGGATGATCTCCATGCGCTCCAGCGCCGACACGTCGGCGTGCATGTACCGCACACGGATGCCAAGTCCCCGGAAGTGCGCCGTCAGATCCTCCGCCATCTTCTTCGTCAGCGTCGTCACCAGCACACGCTCGTTTTTCTGCTCCCGCTTGTGGATCTCCTCCACCAGGTCGTCGATCTGTCCCACCACGGGCCGTACCTCCACGCGGGGATCCAGCAGACCCGTGGGGCGGATCACCTGCTCCACGATCTGGTCGGCCTCCTGCTTTTCGAAGTCGCCCGGCGTGGCGGACACATACACCGCCTGGGAGAACCGCTCCTCGAACTCCTCGAATTTCAGCGGCCGGTTGTCGAAGGCACAGGGCAGGCGGAAGCCGTAGTCCACCAGGCTCTGCTTGCGGGCGTGGTCGCCGTTGTACATGGCGCGCACCTGCGGCAGCGTCACATGGCTCTCGTCCACGAACAGCACGAAATCCTCCGGAAAGAAGTCCAGCAGCGTCATGGGCGCGCTGCCCACCGGCCGCTGGGAGATGACGCGGGAATAGTTCTCGATGCCGGAACAGTAGCCCAGCGTGCGCATCATCTCCACATCATAGCGGGTGCGCTGGTCGATGCGCTGGGCTTCCACCAGCTTGCCGTTGTCCTCGAACCACTTCTTCCGCTCGGCCAGCTCCCGCTCGATCTCCACCGCCGCCCGCTCCAGCTTGTCCTTGGGGGTGACATAGTGGCTGGCGGGGTACACCGCCACATGGTTCAGCTGCTTCATGGCTGCGCCGGTAACGGGATGGAACTCCGTGATGCGCTCGATCTCGTCGCCGAAAAACTCCACCCGGATGGCTCTGTCCTTGTAATAGGCCGGGTACAGCTCCACCGTGTCGCCCCGCACCCGGAACATGTTCCGCTGGAAGGCCACGTCATTGCGCTCGTACCGATCCTCCACCAGCCGCCGCAGCAGCTCGTCCCGCTCCATGGTCATGCCGGTGCGCAGGGAGATCATCATGCGGGCGAAGTCGTCCGGCTCGCCCAGACCGTAGATGCAGCTGACGGAGGACACCACGATCACGTCCCGCCGCTCCAGCAGCGCGCAGGTGGCGCTGAGCCGCAGCCGGTCGATCTCCTCGTTGGTGGAGGCGTCCTTTTCGATGTATGTATCCGTATGGGGGATATACGCCTCCGGCTGGTAATAGTCGTAGTAGGAGACGAAATACTCCACGGCGTTGTGGGGGAAAAACTCCCGGAACTCCTCGCACAGCTGCGCCGCCAGCGTCTTGTTGTGCGCCAGCACCAGCGTGGGGCGGTTCACCCGCTCGATGACCTTGGCCATGGTGTATGTCTTGCCGCTGCCGGTGACGCCCTTGAGCACCTGCGCCCGCAGGCCGTTCTCGATGCCCTGTGCCAGCTTGTCGATAGCCTGGGGCTGGTCGCCCGCAGGCTCGTATTCGGAAACTACCTTGAAATCAGGCATACGTCCCTCCTTCTGTATCGCGCTACATCAGCTTGCTCTCCGCCATGGAGACAAAATCGTTGTCCGCCACCACGATGTGGTCAATCAGGCGGATGCCCAGCGGCTCCAGCGCCTCCATGACCTGCCGCGTCACCATCCGATCCTCAGCAGAGGGAAGCGCCACGCCGCTGGGATGGTTGTGCGCCAGAATGATGCCGCTGGCGCCGGCGTACAGGGCGTTCTCCACCACCTGCCGCACATAGACCGGCGACGCGCCCACGCTGCCCTTGCTGATGCAGCGGCAGCTGAGCAGCTTTCCCTTGCCGTCCAGACAGACCTGATAGAGCAGCTCCTTCTTCTCCCCCGCCAGCAGCTCCATGAAGTATACGCCGGTGCGCTCGGTGGAGTTCAGCACCGTCTGGGGCATGGCGGAACACCGGGCGCGCAGCGCCATGTCGCCGGCCAGACGCAGCAGCACGGCGGCGTTCTCGCCCACGCCGTCCACCGTCATCAGCTCGTCCGCCGAGGCGCGCAGCACCCCCTGCATGGAGCCGAACTGCCGCACCAGCCGGTGCGCCGTCTCGTTGGTATCCTGCCGCGGTATGGCGAAAAACAGCAGCAGCTCCAGCAGCTGATGGTCGTCCATTCCCTCGGCGCCTGCCGCCAGATAGCGCCGCTTGCAGCGCTGCCTGTGTCCATCGTGCAAGCCCATGCCGACTCCTCCTTCTTGTATGGTCAAGGCCGGCAGCTCTCCTGCCTGAGCCGCAAAATCTCAATGGTATAGTATATCACACATTCTCTGTTCCCACAAGCGGTTTTGCTTTACATTTCCCGCGGTGCAAAAAGCCCGCTGCATTTTATGCAGCGGGCTTTTGCCGAAAAAGGCTGTCATTTGTAGGGGGCGGCATCCCGTAGGAAGCAAGCGCCCTTGGGGTGCTCCTCCTGGATTCATATCCGGATATCCCCGTCCGAGGACTGCGCCTGATGCAGCAGCGGGGCGCAGGCATCCAAAAACCGCCGCACCTGCTGCGGGCACCGGCCGATATACCGCTGCGGCTCCATCAAGGCTTCCAGCTCCTTCCGGCTCAGGCTGAAGGCGGGATCGCCCGCCAGCCGATCCAGCAGGTCGCAGGGCAGCCCCTCCTTCATGCGCGCCGTCGCCGCCATGGAGTGGCGGCGGATGATCTCGTGCAGCTGCTGGCGGTCGCCGCCGCGCTTCACCGCCTCCATCATGATATCCTCGGTGGCCAGAAACGGCATGTACTCCCGCAGCGTCCGCTCCACGACCGCCTCGTTGACCCGCAGCCCAGCCGTCACGTTCTGGCACAGGCGCAGCACCGCGTCCGCGCACAGAAAGCCCTCCGGCATGGAAATACGGCGGTTGGCGGAATCATCCAGCGTCCGCTCCAGCCATTGCACGCTGGCGGTCATGGGGGCATTCATGGCATCGGCCATCAGATAGCGGCTCAGGGAGCATATCCGTTCGCACCGCATGGGATTGCGCTTGTAGGCCATAGCGGACGAGCCGATCTGCTCCTCCTCGAACGGCTCCTCCAGCTGGCGGTCGTGCTGCAAAAGCCGGATGTCGTTGGCCATGCGATAAGCGCTTTGAGCGATACCGCTGAGACAGCCGAGAATACGGCTGTCCACCTTTCGGGGATAGGTCTGCCCGCACACCGGGAAGCAGTCGGAAAAGCCGAACTCCGCCGCGATACGGCGGTTCATCTCGTCAATCTTTTCCTCGTCGCCGTCGAACAGCTCCATGAAGCTGGCTTCGGTGCCGGTGGTGCCCCGGCAGCCCAGGAAGCGCAGCGTGGACAGCAGGTGATCCAGCTCCTCCACGTCCGCCAGAAAGTCCTGCATCCAGAGGGTGGCGCGCTTGCCCACGGTCACAGGCTGCGCCGGCTGGTAGTGGGTATAGCCCAGCGTGGGCGTGGCGGCGTATTTCTCCGCAAAGGCCGCCAGATTCCCCAGCACCGCCAGTAGCTGCGTCCGCAGATAGACAAGGCCGTCCCGGTACAGGATCAGATCGGCGTTGTCGGTCACATAGCAGCTGGTGGCGCCCAGATGGATGATGCCCGCCGCCGACGGCGCGGCCTTGCCGTAGGCGTACACATGCGCCATCACATCATGGCGCACCTGGCGCTCCCGCCGGGCGGCCTCCTCGTAGTCAATATCGGTGATGTGGGCTTCCAGCTGTGACACCTGCTCCTCGGTGACGGGCAGTCCCAGCTGATGCTGGGCGCGCGCCAGCGCCGCCCACAGCCGCCGCCACGTCTGATAGCGGCTGTCGTCGGAAAACAGGTGCAGCATGTACTCCGAGGCGTAGCGAGATGCCAGCGGAGAGTTATACATATCGTGTGACACGGCTTCCTCCCTGCTCATCGAACGATCAGGCTGTCCCGCTCGGCGCCCACGGAGACATACCCGATATGGCAGCCAATGGCCTGCTCCACATACTCCACATAGTCCCGCGCCGCCTGGGGCATATCCTCCCATGTGCGGACGGCGGAGATGTCGCAGCACCAGCCCGGCCGGTACTCCATGACCGGCTTCGCCTTTTCCAGCACCGCGGGGAAGGGAAATTCGCGGGTGATCCGGCCGTCGATCTCATAGGCGGCGCAGACGGGTATCTCCTTCATGTAGCTGAGGATATCCAGCTTGGTCAGGGCGATGTTGGTGGCACCCTGTACCTCCACGCCGTAGCGGGTGGCCACCAGATCGATGGGTCCCACCCGGCGGGGACGCCCTGTCTTGGCGCCGTATTCCGCGCCGGCCTCCCGGAGCTTGTCCGCGTCGGCGCCGAACCACTCGCAGGTGAAGGGGCCCTCGCCCACGCAGGAGGAGTAGGCCTTCACCACGCCCACCACCTGATCGATCTTCGCCGTGGGCAGCCCTGCGCCGATGGGCGCGTAGGCGGCGATGGTGTTGGAGGACGTGGTATAGGGATAGATGCCATAGTCCAGATCCCGCAGCGCGCCCAGTTGTCCCTCGAACAGGATGGACTTGCCCGCCGCCTGTGCCTGACGCAGCCAGCGCCCCGTGTCCGCCACATAGGGCTGCACCTGCGCGGCATACGTCTCCAGCCATGCGATCAGCTCCTCCATGGTGTAGCCCTTGGCGCCGTAGACCTTCTGCAATATGAGGTTTTTCCACTCCAGCAGATCCTGCAGATGCGCCTTCAGGTGTGCCGGATACAGCAGCTCGCCCGCCTGAATGGTCTTTTTCTGGTATTTGTCGGAGTAGAACGGCGCGATGCCCTGCTTGGTGGAGCCGTACATCTTGTCCTTCAGCCGCGCCTCCTCCAGCGCGTCCAGCTCCCGGTGCCACGGCAGCAGTAGAGACGCCCGGTGGCTGACCAGCAGGTTCTCCGGTGAGATGCCGACGCCTGCCGAGCGGATCGTCTCCATCTCCGTCACCAGATTTTCGCAGTCCAGCGCCACGCCGTTGCCCAGAATGTTCATCACGCCGGGACGAAAAATACCGGAGGGCAGCAGATGCAGGGCAAACTTGCCCCTGTCGTTGATAACGGTATGCCCGGCGTTGCCGCCGCCCTGATACCGCACCACCACATCGTACTGCCCTGTCAGGTAATCCACCATGCGGCCTTTACCCTCGTCGCCCCAGTTGATCCCCACGATCGCGCAATTAGCCATATACACTGCCTCCTTGTCTGTGTGCATTTCAAACAACGGCTTATTATACGCGCGGGAGTGGAATAAGTGAATAATCAATTTCGAATTCTATTCATAAGCATAGCTAATCCATCGCCACCCCGCGCCTATGCAGAATCACCAAATATCACCGCTGCAAATTTTCACGCGCTGCTGCGCCGGCTCTGCGGCATACAGTCTGCGCCATGTCCGCAGGTATCATGTAGGCGCGGCTTTCTGCCCGGAAATATTCTCTATAAACCTATTGACTTTATAGGGATTATATGTTATCTTCAATATACCTACAAAAAAGATATGTTAAAGGAGTGATCCTATGCAGGTCTATGCAGATAACGCGGCCACCACAAGGATGAGCGACAAGGCTCTGGCGGCCATGACCCCTTATTTTCAGGACATATACGGCAACCCCTCCAGCCTGCACACCGTAGGGCAGCGGGCGGCGGAGGCGCTGGCCGACGCGCGGCGCCGGGTGGCGGACTGTCTGGGGTGCAGCTTCCGGGAGATCACATTCACCTCCGGCGGCAGCGAGGCCGATAACCAGGCCATCATCTCGGCGGCGCGGATCGGTGAGCGCAAGGGCAAGAAGCACATCATCTCCACCGCCTTCGAGCACCACGCGGTGCTGCACACCCTAAAGAAGCTGGAAAAAGAGGGCTTCGAGGTCACGCTGCTGGACGTGGGCAGCACCGGTACCGTGACGCCGCAGCAGGTGGCGGACGCCATCCGGGAGGACACCTGTCTGGTGACCATCATGTACGCCAACAACGAGATCGGCTCCATCCTGCCCATCCCGGAGATCGGCAGGGTGTGCCACGAAAAGGGCGTGCTGTTCCACACGGACGCGGTGCAGGCCGCCGGACACCTGCACATCAACGTGAAGGAGCAGAACATCGACATGCTGTCCCTGTCCGGCCACAAGTTCCACGGTCCCAAGGGTGTGGGCGTGCTGTACGCCCGGCAGGGCATCCCCCTGACCAACATCATCGAGGGCGGCGCGCAGGAGCGCGGCAAGCGCGCCGGCACGGAGAATATCCCCGGCATCATGGGTCTGGCGGCGGCGCTGGAGGAGTCCTGCGGTCACATCGACGAGGATACCGTGCGCCTGACGAAGCTGCGGGACAAGCTGATCGCCGGATTGAGCAAGATCCCCCACAGCGCCCTGAACGGCGACCCGGTACACCGCCTGCCCAGCAACGTGAACTTCTGCTTCGAGGGCATCGAGGGCGAGAGCCTTCTGCTGCTTCTGGACGCGGCGGGCATCTGCGCCAGCTCCGGCAGCGCCTGCACCAGCGGCTCCCTTGACCCCAGCCATGTGCTGCTGGCCATTGGCCGCCCCCACGAGGTCGCCCACGGCTCCCTGCGGCTGAGCCTGTGCCACGACACCACGGAGGAGCAGGTGGACTACATTCTGGAAAAGGTACCCGGCATCGTGGAGTACCTGCGGAGCATGTCCCCCATGTGGAAGGATCTGGAATCCGGCAAGCGGAAATTCATTCTGTAATGTAAAGGAGCGTTGATTATGGCTTTGTATACCGATACTGTGATGGATCACTTCATGCACCCCCGGAACGTGGGCGAGATCGCGGACGCCGACGGCGTAGGCGAGGTGGGCAACGCCAAGTGCGGCGACATCATGAAGATGTATCTGAAGATCAAGGACGGCAAGATCGAGGACGTGAAGTTCGAGACGTTCGGCTGCGGCAGCGCCATCGCCTCCAGCTCCATGGCCACGGAGATGATCAAGGGCAAGAGCATCGAGGATGCGCTGGCGCTGACCAACAAAGAGGTCGTGGACGCGCTGGGCGGTCTGCCCGCCCACAAGCTGCACTGCTCCGTGCTGGCAGAGGAGGCCGTGAAGTCCGCCGTGAAGGACTACTACGACAAAAACGGCATCGCCTACGACAAGAGCAAGTTCCCCGCCTGCGAGGACTGCGAGAGCTGCCGCATGGTGTGACCCGCCGTTATGCGCAAAAAGAGAGCGTCACCGACTGGTGACGCTCTCTTTTTATATGCTGTTACGCTTCGGTCTTGCCGTGCAGCTTCTTTTGCAGCCAGTCCTTGCCGTCCACATAGCGGGACACGATGAAGGACACCACATAGTCGCCTGCGGCGTTGACCATGGTGGCCGGGGGATCCACCAGATTGCCGATAGCCAGCGCGATGGGATAGGCAATAGCCAGATGGTCGGGGAAGAAGATGGTGCACACCACCAGCTCGCCGGTGCCGCCGCCGCCGGGGATGCCGCTCATGGCCACGGAGGAGAACACCGCCACGATGATGGCCAGGATCGCCTTATCCGTGGAGAAGTCCAGGCCGAACACGCCGAACAGGAACGCCACCTTGATGATGGCGGACATGGCAGAGCCGTCCATGTGCATGGTGGCGCCCAGCGGCAGCACGATGTCGCTGACGTCCTTGCTGATGCCGGATTCCTCCGCCACCTCCATGTTGGTAGGGATGGTAGCCACGCTGGAGCAGGTGCCGAAGGACACCGCCGCCGGGCGGAACAGCTTGGAGAACATGACCTTCGCGCCGCCCTTGCCGCCGCCGAACCGGGCATAGAGGGGGAAGAAGATGAACATGTAGGCAAAGCTCATGACATAGTAAATAATGAGCGTGCGGCTGTAATCCTTCACCAGCTCAGGCCCGTAGGTGGCCACCAGGTTGGCGAAGAAGCCGAAGAAGCCGATGGGCGCATAGAAGGTGATGAGCTTCACGGTCTTCATGATGCAGCCCGTGATATCCTCCAGAAGCTTTGCGGTCTTTGTCTCCGGGCCGCCGTTCATCTGGATGCCGAAGCCGAACAGCACCGCCGCCACGATCAGGGGCAGGATGGCGCGGCGGCTCAGCAGCTCCGCAAAGTCGGGCTTCGTAAAGAAGTTCACGATCATGTCACCGAAGCCCAGCGCCTCGCCGACCTCGCCCTCCACGATGGTATAGCTGCCGTCCACCAGGGGAACGATGCGGCAGACGATGTACATCAGCACACCGGCGATGGCGGCGGTGACAAGGAACGTGGCGATGGTCACGCCCATGATCTTACCGGCGCGCTTCACGCTCTTCATGTTGGCGATGGCGGAGGCGATGGAGCAGAACACCATGGGCACCACCACGCAGAACATCATGTTGATGAACAGCGTGCCCAGGAATTCGATCTTGCCGCCGAACTCCGGCGCGAACGCGCCCACCAGACAGCCGCCCACGATACCGGTGAGCATACACAGAATGAACCAGTAGTTTTTCAGAAATTTCTTCATAATGACCTCCTCCACAAATCGCAGCGAGAACTTTCGTTTTCTATTATATGGGCATTTTCCGCAATGTAAATCATAAATCTTGCGTAGTTACTTGCAAATCGTGCTCCTTCTCTGCATCCGCCGAGGGGCTGCGCCCGAACTGCTTCTTATAGGCGCGGGAGAAGGTGGAATAGTCCTGATACCCCGCCTGCACCGCGGCCTCCGCCGGGGTGCAGCCCCGCGCCAGCAGCTGCTGCGCCAGCAGCAGCCGCTTCTCCGTCAGGTAGCCGTGGACGGAATACCCCGTCTCCTGCCGGAACCGCCGCATCATGTGGTACTTGCTGATGTAGAACCGCTCCGCCAGCTGGTCGATGGTCAGCGGCTCTGTCAGGTGCAGGTTCAGGTATTGCAGCAGGGAGATCACCTTGCTGTCTCCCCCGGCGGCGCCCACCCGGTGCCCGCCCCGGACGACACGGTTCACCTCCACCATCAGCTCGGTGAACTGCGCCTGTGCCAGCAGCGCCGCACCGTAGCCGCCCTGCCGGATCGTCTCCGCCAGTGCCTGAAACAGCGGCCTGACCCGGCTGCCGTTCTCGTCCCGGTATACATATTGAAATGTCTCCTGCGCCCGCCGGAAGCACTCCGAGGGATCGCAGTCCCCCGCCGTCAGCGACCGCAGGTATTCCGGCGCGATGTACAGGATCATCCGCTCGTAGTAGTCCCCTGCCGCCACCACAGGCCGGTGGATGCTGCCGCGCCCCACCAGCACGAAGTCGCCGGGATTCAGCTCATACCGTTCGCCCTCCACGGCGTAGCCCGCCTTTCCCGCCAGCAGGATAATGATCTTATGAAAGGCGTGGTAGTGATATTCAATGTATTCGCCCCGTCCATCTGCCAGATGGAACAGGCGGAACGGCTCCCTCAGGTAGCCTCTCTCCTCATATTGCAACGGTTCCACCGTATCACCTCCGCATTTTTTGCATCCAGTATAGCACAGCTCGTGCAAATATTGCAATATTCCAGCCAACTTATTACCGTTCTGAAAATTTTGTTTCCAATTTGTAATTTTTATGTAGCTTTTTTGATAGAGTTGTGATATAGTATCATCTGTCGGGTGCCTTACCCCCGGCAAAATCAATGCAATGGAAGGTAATGCCCATGTTTGGAAAACAGATCGCAGCGCTGGGTCTGTCCAGTCTGCTGCTTTTCTCCGGGGCTGTCACCGCCGCCAATGCGGAGGAGGCAACACCCATCAACACCGCCGGCTATACGGCTGCCGTGGAAGCGCTGGCCGAAAGCGGTGTTGTGTCCGGCTCCGCTACCGCCCTTCAGACCGGCGACGGTCTGCGTCTGGCGGAGGAGGCCGGCCTGCTGGACGGCGATACGCTGTCCCTGACCCAGCTTTCCGCTCAGGCGCTGGTGCAGGAGACGGAGGCGCTCCGCAAGGAGAACTTCCTGAAGGAAAACACCGGCGTTCTGGTGGACTGCAATTCCTACATCTCTCTCCGCGCCGAACCCAGCACCGACGCTCAGCGCCTGCGCATCATCTTTGATGGCAAGGCCGCCCGTCTGCTGGACATAGTGGACGATGAGTGGTATCAGGTGGCCTACGGCAGCGATACCGGCTACGTCCTGTCCGAGTACTGCCAGCCCGTGCGCTACGAGGATTACGAGGGCACCGCCGCCACCAACACCCTGCTGGAGGATGTCATCGCCGAGGCATACAGCTATCTGGGCACCCCGTACCGCTATGGCGGCACCAGCCGCAGCGGTATCGACTGCTCCGGCTTCACCATGAAGGTGTTCGGTGCCTTCGGCATCAGCCTGCCCCACGGCGCTACCAGCCAGTACCGCATGTGCCGCAGCGTGACCACCGCGGAGCGCGCTCCCGGCGATCTGGTGTTCTTCGCCACCGGCGGCAGCGGCATCGGTCATGTGGGCATCTATCTGGGCGGAGGGCAGTTTATCCACTCCAGCACCAGCAGCGGTGTGATCATCAGCTCCCTGTACGAGAGCTACTACGCCCGCACCTACCTCTACGCCGCCCGTCTTATGGACATGTAAGCAGAAACTTCTTCATGACTCCCTTTCTTTTGTAGAGGAAACGCCAGCCGAAAGGCTGGCGTTTCTCAGTCTGTCAAAAAAGCCTGTCATTGCGAGCCAGTGCGCACCGCGAAGCAAGTGCCCTTGGGGTACAGACTGGCGTGGCAATCCGTTTCCAAAACGCATAATTCCTGCACTTTTCCGCAGATTCCCAGCTAAAAGGTTACGGATTCCCACACCAGTGACATCGGTCACTGGTTCGGAATGACAGGAGCGTGGGTTTATCGACACGCTGAAACGCCAGCCGAAAGGCTGGCGTTTCTGTTTCATCCAGTATATTTGCATATTTATTCATTTATGCGCGGCGTAGTATCGCCATTCTGCACAACCAGAGCCGCATTTTCCCCCGTTTTCCCATGTACCGTTTGTACAAATTCGCCTTTACATCGATTTTTTATGCAAAAACATGTTGACATTTATGCACGCGCGGTGTATAGTAGCCACTGTCAGGAGGAACTCCTCCGAAATACACGTCTATATTCCGATTCACGGTATAGAACCATACATGATTTGAAAGGAAGTAAGTAACATGAAAAAGTTTATGGCAATGCTGCTGACGCTGGTCATGGCGCTGAGCCTGGTGGCCTGCGGCCAGAAGGCTGACGACACCAAGAAGGATGACGCCGCCGCCGACACCGATGATTCTCTGGTGATTCTGGAGAACGTGGTGGATTGGGGCGAGACAGAGCCCTATCGCGTTCTGGTGCAGAAGGGCGACCCCAAGGGTCTGCTGCCCGGCATCAATAAGGCCATCGCTGAGCTGACCGCCAACGACGGCGCGCTCATCAAGGAGATCGAGAACAAGGTCGCCTCTCAGGAGACGTACACCCCCGATTCCGTGTCCTCCGATCTGGCTGCCGCCGATAAGGATGCCGCTGCCAGCGACAAGCCCGTTCTGGTCATGGGCACCAGCCCCGACTATCCCCCCTACGAGTTCTTCGCTGATGCCGCTATGACCGAGTACGCCGGCATCGACGTGGAAGTGGGCAAGTACATCGCCGAGTCCATGGGTATGGAGCTGCAGATCGAGTCCATGAACTTCGATAACCTGGTGACCTCCCTGAGCAACGGCGACTTCGACATGGTGCTGGCCGCCTGCGAGTACACCGAGGAGCGTGCTCTGGCCTGTGACTTCTCCGATCCCTACTACACCGATCTGCCTCCCGTCATTCTGGTGAAGGCTGCCAACGCCGACAAGTACAAGACCGTTGACGACATCAACCAGGCCTCCGTCATCATCGGCGCCCAGAAGAACACCACCAAGGCCATGGCTGCCGCCGACATGTTCCCCGATGCTGCCAACGGCATGGTTCTGGAGTCTCTGGTCCCCACTCTGGTCACTGAGCTGAAGAACGGCACCATCGACCTGCTGGTGCTGGACGGCAACGTGGGTCTGAGCTACGTGGGCTGATAACCCCGCCAACTACCGCAAACGTGCAAAGCCCCGGCTTTGCACGCTTGCGCTCTGTATCAGAACTTTTGAAAGGATGTCTCGTCTATGTCGTGGAATGATCTGTTTGTCAACATGGACAACACCAACTTCTTTAACTTCTCGTTCCTGCCCAAGTACGGCTCCGCCTTCGTCCGCGGCTTTGAATACACCCTGCTGCTGGCGGTGGTGTCCGTGCTGCTGGCTGTGATCCCCGCTCTGCTGCTGGCTATGATGCGGCTGAGCAAGGTCAAGCCCATCAAGTGGTTCGCCGGCGCGTATATCGCCGTGTTCCGTTCCACCCCCATGCTGGTGCAGCTGTCCATCATCTACTTCGGACTGTTCCACTACATCACCCTGCCCCGTACCCTCCTGTTCGGCTTTATCGCCGTCAACCGCTTTATCCCCGGCGTGGTGGCGCTGGCACTGAACAGCTCGGCATACGTGGCCGAGATATTCCGCGCCGGTATACTGGCCGTGGATAAGGGGCAGACCGAGGCCGCCCGCTCTCTGGGTCTCAGCAGCTGGCAGTCCATGCGTCTGGTGGTGCTGCCCCAGGCCATCAAGAACGTCCTCCCCGCCCTGGCCAACGAGGTGGTCACCATGGTGAAGGAATCCTCCATCTGCTCCGTGCTGGGCATGGCGGAGATCATGTACACCGCCCAGACCGTCTCCGGCAACAGCTACATCACGCTGGCGCCCTATGTGCTGGCCGCGCTGGTCTACTTCTGCATCAACTACCCCGCCTCCAAAGCGATCGAGGCCATAGAAAGGAGAATGCGCCGTGGCGACAAGCAGTAAAGTTCTTATCTCCGTGAAGAGTCTGGTGAAGGAGTACAACCACGGCACCGTTCACGCGCTGGACGGCTGTGATCTGGACATCCACAGGGGCGAGGTGGTGGCCATCATCGGCCCCTCCGGTTCCGGCAAGTCCACGCTGCTGCGCAGCCTGAACATGCTGGAGGAGCCTACCTCCGGCGCCATCTTCTTCGACGGCGTGGATTTGGCCAGCAAGTCGGTGAACATCGACCTCCACCGCCAGAAGATGGGCATGGTGTTCCAGCATTTCAACCTGTTTCCCCACAAGACCGTGCTCCAGAACATCACGCTGGCGCCGGTAACGCTGAAGAAAAAGACCCCCGCCGAGGCGGAAGCCCAGGCGCGCGCCCTGCTGGAGCGTATCGGTCTGTCCGATAAGGCCGACGAGTATCCCAACATGCTCTCCGGCGGTCAGAAGCAGCGTATCGCCATCGTCCGGGCGCTGGCCATGGATCCGGAGGTCATGCTCTTCGACGAGCCCACCTCCGCCCTTGACCCCGAAATGGTGGGCGAGGTGTTGGATCTCATGCGGGATCTGGCCAAGGACGGCATGACCATGGCGGTCGTCACCCACGAAATGGGCTTCGCCCGCGAGGTGGCCGACCGGGTGGTATTCATGGCCGACGGCAAGATCCTGGAGGAAGGCTCTCCCACCGATATCTTCGACCATCCGCAGGATCCCCGGCTTCAGGACTTCCTCAGCAAGGTACTGTAAACCGCGATACCCGCCCTGCGTGCCCAAAGCACGGGATAAGCGATCACTCATAACGAAAAAATCAGCCCAACGGCTAAGCCGTTGAGCTGATTTTTTTGTTGCTCACATTTTCCCGCTGACGCGGAGGCGGTTCAGCGCACGGGCGAGGTTGCCCTGCGCCAGCTGATACTCCGCCATGCTGCGCTTCTGACGCAGCGCCTCCTCCGCTTCCTCACGGGCGCGGAGAGCGCGGTTCACGTCGATGTCCTCCGGACGCTCGGCGGCGTCCAGCAGCAGGAGCACCCGGTCGCCGTCGATCTTGAACAGTCCCTGTGCCACGGCCGCCCGGCGGTGCTCGCCCTCCTCCGTCTCAAATTGCAGCTCGCCGGCGGTAACGGCGCCCACTGCGTTGCAGTGACCGGCCAGCACGCCGTATTCGCCGTCGGTGGTGGGGATCACCACCGACACGCACTTGCCCCGGAAGAAGGGCACGCTGGCGGCCAGCACATCCAGCTGAAACGCGGCGGCCATCACATGCCGCCTTTCTTCAGCTGCTCGGCCTTGCGCTTCACGTCGTCAATGGTGCCGGCGTTGAAGAAGGCCGCCTCGGGATAGTCGTCCATGGCGCCGGAGAGGATCTCCTTGAAGCCGCGCAGCGTCTCGTGCAGGGGCACGAACACGCCGGGAGCGCCGCTGAACTTCTCCGCCACATAGAAGGGCTGGGACAGGAAGCGCTGGATGCGGCGGGCGCGGGCGACGGTCTTTTTGTCCTCGTCGCTTAGCTCCTCCATGCCCAGAATGGCGATGATGTCCTGCAGCTCCCGGTACTTTTGCAGGGTGGACTGGACGGCGCGGGCGATGTTATAGTGCTCCTCGCCCACGATGTCCGGCTCCAGAATGCGGGAGGTGGACTCCAGCGGATCCACGGCGGGATAGATGCCCTGCTCGGCGATCTTACGGCTGAGCACCGTGGTGGCGTCCAGATGGGAGAACGTGGTAGCCGGGGCGGGGTCGGTCAGGTCGTCGGCGGGCACATACACCGCCTGCACGGAGGTGACAGAGCCGTTCTTGGTGGAGGTGATGCGCTCCTGCAGAGCACCCATCTCACCGGCCAGCGTGGGCTGATAACCCACGGCGGAGGGCATACGTCCCAGCAGGGTGGACACCTCGCTGCCCGCCTGCACGAAACGGAAGATGTTGTCGATAAACAGCAGCACGTCCTTGTGCTCCTCGTCGCGGAAATACTCCGCCATGGTCAGGCCGCTGAGCGCCACGCGCATACGGACGCCGGGGGACTCGTTCATCTGGCCGAACACCAAGGCGGTCTTGTCGGACACGCCGGACTCGCGCATCTCGCCCCAGAGGTCGTTACCCTCGCGGCTGCGCTCGCCCACGCCGGTGAAGATGGAATAGCCGCCGTGCTCCATGGCCACGTTGTGGATCAGCTCCTGAATGAGCACGGTCTTGCCCACGCCGGCGCCGCCGAACAGACCGATCTTGCCGCCCTTGGGGTACGGCTCGATCAGGTCGATGACCTTGATACCCGTCTCCAGAATATCGGCGGCGGGCATCTGCTCGGCGAAGGTAGGGGCGGCGCGGTGGATCTCCCACCGGGGCACGCTCTCGTCCACCGGTGGCTCGCCGTCGATGGGATCGCCCAGCACGTTGAACATGCGCCCCAGCGTCTTTTCGCCCACGGGCACCACGATGCCGTGGCCGGTGGCGGTGACGGTCAGGCCGCGTCCCAGGCCGTCGCTGCCGGCCATCATGACGCAGCGGACGGTCTTGTTCTCCAGATGCTGCTCCACCTCCATGGTGTAGCGCTGGCCGTTGGCTTCCACGGTCAGTGCCTCGTTGATGGCGGGCAGGCTCCCTTCAGGGAATTGTACGTCGATCACGGGGCCGGAAATACCCGTGATAATACCTTGTTTCATTGAGGTCAGCCCTCCTTTTCTTTCTTGCTGCGCTGGGCGCGCTCACCAGCGGAGACCTCGGTGATCTCCTGGGTGATGGCGGCCTGGCGCGCCCGGTTGAACTGGACGGACAGATCCTTCAGCAGCTCCTCCGCGTTCTGATCCGCCGCGTTCATGGCGGTCATGCGGGCGCTCTGCTCGCTGCAGAAGCTGTCCACCAGCGCGCTGTAAATGTATCCGGTCAGGCAGCTGCGGGCGGCGTTGTCCAGCACCGCCTTGGCGCTGGGCACGAACTCATACACCGCATCGCCGGCGGTCGCCGCCGTTGCCGCGTGGAAGCGCTCCCGGTGCAGGGGCATGACCTGCGCCTGATGCACCGTGGCCTCCAGACCGTTCTTCATGTCGGTATAGATGATCCAGATGGAGTTGATCTCGCCCGCGTCAAAGCGATCCAGCAGCAGCTCGGCAATATGCCGCGCCCTGTCCAGCGTGGGGTTCTGCGCCGTGTAGAGAAAGCTCTTTTCCACGGGCACGCCCCGCTGGGCGAACCAGCGGCGGCCGTATTCGCCCACCACATACAGCGCCGTGCCCGGATGCTCCGCCATGAGCTGCTGCCCCTGGCGGATGACATTCTGGTTATAGGCGCCGGCCAGTCCCTTGTCCGCCGTGATCAGCAGACACGCCGGCACGCCGGGCAGGGGCTTTGCGTTGGGGTCTGCCGGGATCAGATAGCGGCTCTCGATGGTGCTGTCGGCGTTGAATACGCGGCCGATCTCCGTTTGCAGCGCCTGAAAGTAGGGGCGGGTGTTATCCAGCTCCTGCTTGGCCTTGCGCAGCTTGGCCTGCGAGATCAGATACATGGCGTGGGTGATCTTCTGGGTCTGCCGCACGCTTCCGATGCGCCGGCGGATCTCACTGGTGCTCGCCATGCGCTCACCGCCCGCCTGTGCGCTTGAATTTCTCCAGCGCCGTCTTTGCAAAGTCGTTGATCTGCCCGCGCAGCTCGTCGGTCAGCGCCGCGCCCTGCTCCAGCTGAAGCATCAGCGTCTGGCGGCTGACGGCGAACTCGCCCAGCAGGAAGTCCCGCAGCTGGCACACCTGCGCCACCGGCACCTGCTGATAGATGTGCGCCATAGCCGTCACCAGCGTGACGATCTGCTGTGCCTGGCTCAGCGGTGCGCTGCGCCCCTGACGCAGAATGTACATCAGGCTCTGGCCGTAGGCCAGCTGGCTCTTCGTCTCCTCGTCCAGATCGCTGGAGAACTGGGTGAACACCTCCATCTCGCGGTACTGCGCCAGATCGAGGCGCAGGGTGCCCACGGCCTTCTTCATGGCCTTGGTCTGCGCCGCGCCGCCCACACGGGACACGGACAGACCCACGTTCACCGCCGGGCGGTGTCCGGAGAAGAACAGGCTGCTCTCCAGGAAGATCTGGCCGTCGGTGATGGAGATGATGTTGGTGGGAATGTAGGCCGACACGTCGCCCGCCTGTGTCTCCACGATAGGCAGGGCGGTCATGCTGCCGCCGCCGCGCTCGTCGCTGAGGCGCGCGGCGCGCTCCAGCAGGCGGGAGTGCAGATAGAACACGTCGCCGGGGTAGGCCTCGCGGCCGGGAGAGCGTCCCAGCAGCAGGCTCAGGGCGCGGTAGGCGATGGCATGCTTGGACAGGTCGTCGTAGACGATCAGCACATCCTTGCCCTTGTTCATGAAGTACTCGCCGATGGCGGCGCCGGCATAGGGCGCAATGTACTGCATGGAGGCGGACTCGCCGGCGCCGGCGCAGACGATGATAGAGTAGCTCATGGCATCGTGGCGGCGCAGCAGCTCGGCGATCTGCGCCACGGAGCTGGCCTTCTGGCCGATAGCCACGTAGATGCAGATCATGTCCTTGCCCTTCTGGTTCAGGATGGTGTCGATGGCGATAGCAGTCTTACCGGTCTGGCGGTCTCCGATGATCAGCTCACGCTGACCGCGTCCGATGGGAAACATGGAATCGATGGACAGAATACCGGTCTGCATGGGGGTGTTGACCGGCTGGCGGTCGATGATGCCGGGGGCGGGGCTTTCGATCATGCGGTACTCGTCCGCCCGGATGTCACCCGCGTCGTCGATGGGTGCACCCATCGCGTCCACCACGCGGCCGATCATAGCGTCGGACACGCCGATACCGGCGGTCTTACCGGTGCGGTACACCGCCGTGCCCTCGCTGACCTCCTCCACGCGGCCAAACAGGATGCATCCGATGCGGCCGGGGCGCAGCTCCTGCACCATGCCGCGGATGCCGCCCTCGAACAGCAGGATCTCGCCGTAGGTGGCGTTTTCCAGCCCGCTCACATAGGCGATGCCGTCCGCCACGGTGAGCACACTGCCCACCTCGCGGGCGCATACCTCCGGCACCCAGCTGCGCACGGTGTCCCGGATCAGCGGGATCACGGAACCGGCGCCGGGCTTCAGCTCCACCAGCTTTTCCTTCAGCTGGCTCAGACGACCCTCCGCCGTCCAGTCGATGATCTCGGTGCCCAGCTCGATGCGGAAGCCGCCCACAACGGTGCGATCCTCCTGCCAGACCAGATCAACGGCCTTGCCGTATTTCTTCGACAGCACGTCCTCCAGCTTGGCCTTCTGTGCGCTGTCCGGCGCCGCGGCGCTGAACAGTCTTGCCGTCAGGCGTGCATCAGTCGTGTTCATGGTGTTCCTCCTCCGCTGCGTTCACAAAGGAGTCGTAAGCCTTGGCAGTCTGGGCTGCCAGGATCTTCTCCATGGCGTCCTCGGCAATGGCCACCGCCTCGCGGTTGGCCTCCGCCACGATCTTCTGGCGCTCGCTCTCCGCGGCGGCCTTGGCATCGGACAGGATCTTGTCCGCCTGCACCCGCGCGGCGTCACGCTGCTGCTGGGCGAAGCTCTCCGCTTCCTTGGCGGCGGCGGCGCGCTTTTCCTCCAGCGCGGCGTCGAACTCCGCCTCGCGCTGGCGCATGGCGGCCTCCAGATCGGCGGTGGACTTCTCCCGCTCCTGGGCGGCGCTCTCCATGTCGGCATAGTGCTTCTCGCGCTTGGCCATGAAGCTCTTCACCGGCTTGAACAGCAGCAGATACAGCCCGCCCACCAGAATAGAGAAGTTGAAGAAGTGCAGCAGTATCTGCTGCCAATCAATATTCAGAGGGATGTTATTCATAGCGGTACTCCCCGTTTCTTACAGCACGAAGATGATCAGGATGACCACCAGCAGGGCGTAGATGATAGCGGTTTCCAGGAACACCAGACCCAGCATCATGGTGGTACGGATCTTGCCCTCGGCCTCCGGCTGGCGGGCGATGCCCTCAGCGGACTTGGCGATGGCCATACCCATGCCGATGGCGCCGCCGGCGGCGGCCACACCGATGGCGATGCCGGAGGCGATGGCCTTGGCGCTTACACCGCTGTCGGCCGTTTCCTCGGTCTGGGCGGCGGTGCCGTCGGCAGGCGCGGTATCGGCGAATGCGGTCACGGTGAGCAGGGCGGTCAGTGCCAGCACCAGGCACAGCAGCAGGGCAAAGGCCTTCTTGTTGAACAGCTTTTTCATGATATCTCTTTCCTCCGTCAGTTATTTACAGTTTCAGCTTTGATTTTTTTGCTTTTCTTGGGCTTGGGTGCGTGCTTTTCCGTAGTCTCCCCGTAGAACATGGAGGTCAGGGTGGTCAGCACGTAGGCCTGGATCAGCGCGTGGAGCAGCGTGAACAGCACGCCCACCACCACCGGCACAACGAAGCTCAGGGACACGTAGTAGTACACCAGCTCCGTCACCAGCAGGCCGCTGAGCAGCGCACCGAACATACGGAAGCTCATGGAGATGGGCAGGGAGAAATCCTTCAGCGCCTTGCCCGCACCCTTTGCACCGTTGGCGATGATGCCGCCCACCAGAATGACGCCATAGGACAGGCAGCCCAGTGAGATGGCCGCGTTCACGTCCGACAGCGGAGCGGGCAGCGCGATGGTGTGCCCGTTGGTGGTGATGGCCTGGAAGCCGAACAGCTCAAACAGCGTGCCGATGAAAATGTACACGCCTGCGCCGAAAATGTAGGCACCCAGGAACTTGCTGCGGTGGGGGCTGTTGCCCTTGGCCATGCCGTCGAACATTCCTACCGCCGTCTCCAGCGCCATCTGGAGCTTGCCGGGCACCATCTTGAACCGGGGGATGACAAAGATCCGCAGCAGCAGCGCTGCCAGCAGGATCGCTCCCACCACCACCAGCGACGATATGTACGCCGGGTTCACGTCCTTCAGCCCGAACAGGCTGATGCGGTTCGTCCCGTGGAGCACCGCGTCACGCATGGCCTCCTGCACCGACTCCGACTTGCCGTGTCCGGGGGCAAGCAGAGAACCGGCCAGGAACGCCGCGGTGATCAGCAGCCACACCACGATGAACCTGATTTTCCTCTTTTTTTCCATTCGTCTTTCACCTTTTACATCCGGTAAAATTTTTGTGCCGTGTCGTTTCATGTACGGCAGAAGCGGCACGGCGCTTCCATCGAATGTCCTGATTTTGGCAAAATCTTAACATCCGATATCGGCATCTTGACACTTCCTTTTTATTATATTAGAAATCCCACTACAGCACAAGTATTTTTTCGTCGTAAGCGTCACAACATTCCATAAAATCCGACAAAAGTTTTATCAGTTTGCGTATTCTGACAAAAGAGGCAGCGCCCCGCTATGCAGGACGCTGCCTCTTTGCTCATTTTCCGTTTCGCTTTTTGGCGAAGGCGGCCTTTTTCCGGGGCGACATCTTGCCCTTCTGCACCGGCTGCTTCGCCGTGGGCGTGCCCCGGCGTCCCCGGTTGCCGGATGTCTCCTTTTTCCGGCGAGGCTGACGCTCCGGCTTCTCCGGTTTTTCAGGCTTTGCCGAAGGCTGGCCGTAGGGCTCGCCCTTGCGGGGACGGATCAGGCACTTCTTCTCATAGCCGATGAGATCGGTGCGGCCCGTCTCCTCCAGCGCCTCCACCACCAGCGCCCGCTTCTCCGGCCGCGACCACTGCAAAAGCGCCCGCTGCATGGCCTTGTCCTTGGGGTCGCGGGCCACGTAGACCTCCGACATGTCCCGCGGGTCGATACCCGTGTAGTACATGCAGGTGGACAGCGTGCCGGGCGTGGGATAAAAGTCCTGCACCTGCTCCGGCGTTCTGCCGTTTTTGTGCAGAAGCTCCGCCAGCTCCACCGCGTCGCTGAGGGTGCAGCCGGGGTGGCTGGACATAAGGTACGGCACCAGATACTGCTCCGTGCCCCGCTCCTCGTTGAGCTTCTGATACTGCCGCCAGAACTTCAGGAACACGTCGAAATGGGGCTTGCCCATATAGTCCAGCACCGAGCTGACGCAGTGCTCCGGCGCCACCTTCAGCTGGCCGGAGATGTGGTACTGCACCAGCTCCTTGAAGAACGACCTGTCCTTGTCCTGCAGCATGTAGTCGTACCGGATGCCGCTGCGGACGAACACCTTCTTGATGCCCGGTATCTCCCGCATGCGCCGCAGCAGCTCCGTGTATTCCGAGTGATCCGCGTCCAGATTGGGACACGGCTCCGGCGCAAGACAGCTGCGGTTCTTGCACATGCCGCAGCGCTTCTGCTTCTGGCAGCTGGTGTGGCGGAAGTTGGCGCTGGGGCCGCCCACATCGTGGATGTAGCCCTTGAACCCCGGCTCGTGGGTCAGCAGCTCCGCCTCCTCCAGCACCGATTCGATGGAGCGGCTGGTGACCATCCGCCCCTGGTGGAAGGCCAGCGCGCAGAAGTTGCACCCGCCGAAGCAGCCCCGGTTATGGGTGATGGAGAACTGTACCTCCTCGATGGCGGGGATGCCCTCCTTATACATGGGGTGAACGGCGCGGGTATAGGGCAGGGCGTACAGCGCGTCCAGCTCCTCCCGCCGCAGAGGACGCGCCGGGGGATTCACCACCAGATACCGCCCCTCGCAGGGCTGCACCACGGCGCAGCCCCGGATGGGGTCGTGCTCGTCGTATTCCACCTTCGTAGCGCGGGCGTAGGCCGTCTTGTCGGCGCACACCGCCTCGTAGGAGGGGCAGTCCGCCCGGTGGAATTTCAGCTCGCCCACCGCGTCGGTGATATAGGCCGTGCCGGGCACGTCGGTGATATCCGACGGCGGCGTTTTCCGCGCCAGACGCCGGGCGATCTCCAACGTGGCGCTCTCGCCCATGCCGTACACCAGCAGATCGGCGGGTGCGTCAAACAGGATGCTGCGGCGCACCCTGTCGTCCCAGTAGTCGTAGTGGGCGAAGCGGCGCAGGGACGCTTCCAGCCCACCGATGACGATGGGCGTGTCCGGGAAGGCCTCCCGCGCACGGTTGGCGTACACGATGGTGGGGCGGTCGGGGCGCTTGCCCATCTGCCCGCCCTCGCTGTACAGGTCACGGGTGCGGCGGCGCTTGGCCACCGTGTAGTGCGCCACCATGGAGTCCAGATTCCCGCCGCCGATGAGCACGCCGTACCGGGGCTTGCCCATGGCGCGGAAGGCCTCCGCCGAGTGCCAGTCCGGTTGGGGCAGGATGGCCACCCGGTAGCCCCTGCTCTCCAGCAGCCGCGCGATCAGCGTGGTGCCGAAGCTGGGGTGGTCGATATAGCCGTCCGCCGTCACCACCAGAAAATCGTAGTAGTACCAGCCCCGGTCGATCATGTCCTCCCGGCTGACGGGGAGAAATTCAATTCCTTTTTCCATATCTCACACTTTCCATCCTCTATTCCTCAGTCCTGTCCGGCGCAGCGAAGTATCGGCGGAAAATATCCCTCCGCCTATGGCCGGTACGCCGCCGGCACCGGCGGCAGTATGCGCCTTACATCCTTTTCCATATCATCCCCGGCGGTGGGGAGGAAGCCCAGCCGCGCGAAGAAGGGGCGCAGCGCCTTATCCGGGCAGCTGACCCGCAGGGCGGGACGGCCCTTTTTCAGGCAGGCGTCAATGACCTGTCCCATGGGCGGGATGCCCAGCCCCTTGCCGCGCCACTCCGGGGCAAGGGCGTACTGCGTCAGCCGCAGGGCGTCGCCCTCGTCTGCCAGAGCGAATGCGCCGATCAGCGCATCGCCGTACCACACGCCGGTGGCCTCGCTGCCCGCCGGAATGTGCCATTCCGCCCGCCTGTCCTCCGGCAGCGGCGCGTAGCCCTCGCCGGATTCCACCATATTCTTGTCCTTCCACCAGCTCTGCCTGGCGAAGGTGGACAGCCCACGCTCCACCAGATGGCTGTTGTCGTCCCGGTATACCACCCGGAACGACGCGCCGTTCCATTCCAGCAGCGACACCGCCGTGTTGTCCCCGTGGGACGTCTGCCCCACCTGCGCCAGCGTCTGTCCCTGCAGGACGCCCAGCACCGTCCGCAGCGCCATACCGTGGGAAAATACCGCCACGGCGCCGCCCTCGTGCCTCCGCGCCACCCGCTCCAGCGCCGGGATGAACCGATCCACCACCTGCTGCGCCGTCTCCGCACCCGGCACGCGCCACAGGTCGGCGCGGCGGTTGAAGTTGTACATCTCCTCCGGGTACTTCACGTTCAGCTCGTGCCAGGTGTGATCCTCCCACGGTCCCATGCAGATCTCCTGGAAGGCCGGCTCCAGCTGCAAAGGCAGCGATTTGGGCAGCCAGATCGCCCTGGCGGTGATCTGCGTCCGGTACAGGTCGCTGCTGTACACCGCGTCGATGTCCACATCCCGGAACCGCTCCCGCAGCGCGTCGATCTGCTGATAGCCCCGGTAGTTGGTGATAAGCCCGTTGCAGTGCCCGTGGGCGATGCGGTACAGGTTGCCCTCCGCCTCTGCGTGGCGGATCAGATACAGCTTCGTCATACCACCGTCACCCATTGCTTCAGCTCCTTCACCGCCCGCTCTATGGCGGCGGCGGGGTCGGACTCGTATTGCAGGCGGCTGTCCGTCAGCAGCGCGCCGTGTCCCATGTCGTCAAAGGCCGGCAGCGCGTTTTCACCGTCGCAGTCCGGCAGCAGCAGGAAGGCATTGGGGCAGACCCGCCGCACATCCCGCACGTCAAGGCTGTACCCCGTGGACACCGACAGCGCCGCGCCCCGCCGCGCCATCTGCTCCGCCACGGACAGCCACAGCGCCCGGTCGCCCGCCACCAGCGTCTGCACCTGCCCGCCGGTGCGCACCGCCGCGATAGGCAGCATGCCGCCCGCTTCCAGGCAGGCGCTGCCACCGTAGGGCGACACGGTGACGGCGTCCGCGCCGTATGCCGCCCAGCAGCCAGGCACAGCCGCCTCCATGTCCAGTATCACGTATAGCCCCTTGGCGTGGGCCGCGGAGATCAGATTGGCCAGCACGTCCGTGCCCATCATGCCCCGGCTCAGGTACGCGCCGCCCTGTATGACCACGGCGGGCAGCCTGCCCTCCGCCGCGTCCAGCAGCGTGGTGCCGTGGTAGCGCAGGGCTTCCGCCTGCGCCATAGGCGTGTCGCCGAACATGTCGGTGAAATTTTTCAATATCTTCTCGCTGAGCCGCGCCGGATCGGGCGCCAGCGTCAGCGCCAGCGGCGTCTTCCTCTCGCGGATGCGCCGCTGCAATTCCATGTCAAGCATAGCCGTCTCCTTCTGTCAGGCGCGCCGCTCATCCGGCGGACAAGCGAAGCGCCATATTTATTCGATTGTATATTATAAGCGCTCGCGCGGCATTTGGCAAGAAACACCGCCGGTATTTTCGCATTTTTCCCCATCCGGCGGGCAAACTATCTCCAAGCCGGAAAAGGAGTGACAGATCATGAAAATAGGCACATTTATGCGCGGCATGGTCGTCGGTGTGGCCACCGGCGTCCTGCTGGACACAGCCCTCCGCCCCTCGCCCAAGTTCAGGAAAACGCAGGCCGGCAAAGCCATGCACCGCCTGTCCTGCGCTCTGGACGAGGCCGTGGACGAGGTCTGCTCCAGGCTGCAATAGCACACGGTATCGCGCGGGCGGGCAAAGGTTATGTAAACCTCTGCCCGCCCGCCAAATTTTCTGCCTCCCGCGAAAAATTCCATCTTGACAAAATGCGCATTTTTGGTATAATAGTCCATGCTGTTTGTCAGCAAATTGAATATGCAGTGGTATCGAAGAGGTCATAACGAGCACGACTGGAAATCGTGTTGTCGTCAAAAGCGGCACGAGGGTTCGAATCCCTCCCACTGCGCCAGAAACAAAGCCACCCCTTAGGGGTGGCTTTGTTTCTGGCGCAGCAATCTCTTTACTTGCCGTTAATGCGCGTCTACCAATAGTCCGCAGAAAGCA
>ENA-UOIY01000450-UOIY01000450.1-human-gut-metagenome-genome-assembly--contig:-P114-NODE-450-length-68523-cov-42.192864_pt1 | contig 68523 bp, 66 predicted proteins | sample MGYA00242335_ERZ723882 | MGnify/ENA metagenome assembly ERZ723882 | reverse complement strand
CCTCCTGACTTTCTTGATTCTATTATACCCGAAAAATCAAAAAAGTCAATAGTTTCGGAGTCACAAGTCCGAAACTACGCTTAATAATAGAGTTTCCGACTTTATTCGACTGATATTATGAAGATGGGTCTCAAATGAACAACAACCCACGGCTAATGCCGAAAGGCTGAATCACATCTTTGCCAAGCAGATATTCGGATGCGCTCCGACGGAGATCATATATCGGATCTGCCTGCGGTACATCCTCGGATTCAGCAACGAGATACACATCGAGAAAAACAATATTCGCCTCTGCGATACGCTGGAATATGCAAAAAACGGAACGATGGATGCTGAAATGCGTAAGCTGTTTGAGCTTTAAGGCACACAGATGTGTGTTCGTGAGTAATAAAGGCAGCGCAGCTTGGATGGCTAAGTAAGGGTGGCTTCTCCCATGGCATACAGGAAATCAATCGGGCGGTTCCTCGTAAACTGAATAAAGCAAGAAAGCCGCCGGCAGTGCCGGTGGCTTTCTTGCTGCAAAAATACGGTAGCCCATTGTATCATGGGCTACCGCACTTCATGGTGGAGTATAGGGGGATCGAACCCCTGACCTCAAGATTGCGAACCTTGCGCTCTCCCAGCTGAGCTAATACCCCATATGGCGGACGCGAGTAGCGTCCGGCTTTCTTGCGGGAATTATTATAGCACATATTTTAGAAATTGCAATCCTTTTTTCAAAATTTCAACAACAATTTTTCAAAGGCGGCTGCTCCGGATCGTTTTGGTGCTCGCGGGGTCGTCTTTCCAACGCTGAGAAAGCGCCTCGCGGCATTTGCTTACGCGTCGCTTGAGGTTGAGACGCACCGACGATCCCGCGCCTTCGGAGGTGCGGGCGGCACAGAATGCAGCTCCCCTTCCGCGCCGATTTGCGGGCATATGCGCAGGAAATCGGGCATAGGCTTGGACAAAGGGAGGGACGGGCATGGCGGCGAACAGAGGACATCGGTCGATGCGCGGCATGTGCTGCGCGGTGCTGGCGGCGGCGCTGCTGTTGCGCGGCGGGATGTGGTACATGGCGCATCCGCGCGCGGTCGAGCCGCTCGAAGCGGCGCTTTCTGCGGCGAACGCGGTCGGGACGGCGCCTTCTGCCGCGACGGAGGCAGCCGACGCAGCGCAGGACTACCCCTGCATGGTCTACACGCCGCCGCCGCAGCGGCGCAGCGGGGTGCAGTTTCGCGCCGAGGACGCGGCGGAGCTGGCTGTGCGCGACCGCGCGGAGGTCGGTCCGGACACGGCGGCGCTGCTCACTGCGCCGCTGGAGCTTGACCGAAACGCCGACGGGCCGCTCGTGCTCGTGATGCACACGCACGCCACAGAGGCCTACTGCGATTCGCCGGATTATCATTCGTCCGACCCGGAGCACAGCGTGATCCAAGTCGGGCAGACGCTCTGCGACAGGCTGAATGCGAACGGCATCCGGGCGATCCACGACACGACGGTCTATGATGCGGAGGGCTACATCGACGCCTACGAGCACTCGGCCGAGGGCATCTCGGCGCTGCTGGCTCAGTATCCGAGCATCCAGATCGTGATCGACGTCCACCGTGACGCCGTGGAGGACGCCGACGGCAATCAGCTCGCCCTGACGGGGCAACTGAACGGCGAGGATGTCGCCGAGCTGCTGCTGGTCATGGGGACGGATGTCTCGGGGCTGTATCACCCCAACTGGCAGGAAAACGTCTCCTTCGCGCTGAAGCTGCAGCTACTCGGTCAGCGCGAGTCGGACGGCGTATTTCGGCCGCTGCTGCTGCGCGCATCGCGTTATAATCAGCATCTGACGCCGCATTCCATCCTGCTCGAGGTCGGCGCGGCCGGGAACACACTTGAGCAGGCCGAGGCCTCGGCCGTGTTTTTCGCCGATTGCCTGAAGGAATTGCTCGATTCCGTTTGATATTCCCCGTCCGCTGTGCTATACTGAAGAAAAACGAACGAGGTATCACCATGGATCTGATTGCCGAACAGGACGGCCAGCGGCTCGACGTCTTTCTGGCCGAGCGTGCCGGGATGACGCGCAGCGCGGTGCAGCGCCTGCTGGAGCAGGGGCTTGTGACCTGCGGCGGGCGGCCGGTCAGGAAAAACGCAAAAACGGCGTCGGGCGCAGTCTACCGTCTGACGCTCCCGGAGGCGCAGCCGGTCGCGCTGGTCGCGCAGGCCATTCCGCTGGACGTCGTCTATGAGGACGTGGACGTGCTGGTCATCAACAAGCCGAAGGGCATGGTCGTGCATCCGGCTGCCGGACACGCCGACGGGACGCTCGTCAACGCGCTGCTGCACTACTGCGGCGACTCCCTTTCCGGCATCAACGGCGAAAAGCGCCCCGGCATCGTCCATCGCATCGACCGCGACACGACCGGCCTTCTGATCGTCGCGAAAAATGATTTTGCGCATCAGGCGCTCTCCGAGCAGCTCAAGGACCACACGCTGCGGCGCACCTATGAGTGCATCGTGCGCGGCGGCTTCTCCGAGGACAGCGGCACGGTGGACGCGCCGATCGGTCGGCATCCGGTCGACCGCAAGAAAATGGCCGTCACGGAAAAAAACAGCCGTCCCGCCGTGACGCATTGGGAGGTCATCGCACGTTACGGGCAGTATACGCATCTGTGCTGCCGCCTGGAGACCGGGCGCACGCACCAGATCCGCGTCCACATGGCCTACATCCGCCACCCGATCGCCGGCGATCCGGTCTACGGCATCGGCAAGCCGGAGCTGGGTCTGACAAGTCAGTGTCTGCACGCGCGGGAGCTGACCTTTCTGCATCCGCGCACCGGCGAGGCGGTCACGGTCTGCTGTCCCCTGCCCGAGGAATTCGAGCACGCGCTGAAGCTGCTGCGGAAAGCGTAAGCGCGCCATAGAAAAGCAAAACCCGAAGCCCTTTTCGAGCCGTTTGGCCGTGAAAGGGTTTCGGGTTCCTGCTTTTTTTCGGGGCGTTATTTTGCCGCGCTTTCTTTTTGCATCAGCGCTGCGAGAGCAGCCCGGAACGACGTCCAGGGCGGCGCGGGCAGCGGGAGCCTGCGGAGGGTCACTGCCTCATCGGTCTGCGGGTGTCGGAAGGAGAGCAGCCAGGACCACAGACCGATGGGGCAGTCCTCGCCATAGCCGTACTTCCGATCACCGACCAGCGGCATTCCGCGACCGGAAAACTGTGCGCGAATCTGGTGCGTTCGTCCGGTCAGCAGCCGGATACGCAGCAATGTTACCCCCTGATGCCCGGCAAGCACGGTGTAATGCAGCCGAGCCTCCTGCGCATCTGCCCCTTCCCCTGCGGCAATCAGGGTCATACGGGTCTTTCGGTCGCGGGTCAAATAGTCGGTGAGCAGTCCCTCCGGCTGCTCGGGGCAGCCGTGGACGACGGCGAGGTATTCTTTTTGAAAAGTGCCGTTCCGGATCTGCTCCGAGAGCAGCGCAGCCGCGCGGTGCGACCGGGCGAAGACCATTAGCCCGCCGACAGCCCGGTCGAGCCGGTGAACCGTGAGCACGCAGCCCTTTGGCTCGCCCAGCTCCTGCCGGAGCAGCTCGGGCATCCCGCCCGGCTCATCGGTCGAGAGCACTCCGCAGGGCTTCTCCGCAACGACGATGCGGCGATCCTGATAGACGATCATCGCGCGCCTCCTCGGAATGGTTTTTGTCATACTACTATGATAATACGACACGGCGCAGAGGCTGTCAAGAGCTTTCTTTCAAAAAAGCGCGATCCGGCGATAAAAGGTCATGCGGCATTTGTGTCGGGCGCGCCTTGCTGCGGCGGCGCGGGCACGGCGCGGGCACGGGCTATTACAGCGGCTATAAATTCACGGTTCAGCGCACCGGCGAGAACCGCTGGATGGCGATCTTCCTCGATTGCAGCAAGGAGCTGCGCACGGTCGGCATGACGGCCGTGTTGACCTTCGCGTCGGCGGCAATCTGCGTCGCGCTGGTCTATGGCATCGTGGTGCTCTGCTCCCGGCGGGCGATCGATCCGGTCGTGCGGGCCTCGGAGCAGCAGAAGCAATTCATCACCGACGCCGGACACGAACTGAAGACCCCGATCACGGTCATCACGACCGATCTCAAGCTTTTGGAGATGGAGGTCGGGCAGCAGAAATGGATCGACATGGCGCGCGAGCAGACCGAAAAGCTCAAGGAGCTGGTCAACGCGCTGGTCACGCTCTCGCGCATGGACGAGGACGCCTCGCCGCTCAGTCACGCGCCGTTTTCGGCCAGCGAGGCCGTCGGCGAGACGGCGGAATCGTTCCGCCGTCTCGCCGAGGAGCGCGGCCACACGCTGCGCCTTGCGATTGCGCCGGACGTGACCTACACCGGCGACGAATACGCCGTGCGGCAGCTCGTCTCCATTCTGCTGGACAACGCCGTGAAATACGCCTCGGAGGGCACGCCGATCGATTTTTCCATGGAACGGCGCAGAAAGGAGCTGGTGCTCACCTGCCGCAACGACTGCGCACCGATCCCGCCGGAAAAATTGCAGCGCCTGTTCGACCGGTTCTACCGCGCCGACCCCTCGCGCAGCGCCGGGACGGGCGGCTTCGGCCTCGGCCTGTCCGTGGCGCGGAGCATCGCGGAGGGGCATCACGGCAGCGCCCGCGCGCACTGCCCGACGGAGCATTCGGTGGAATTTGTTCTGGAGCTGCGCTGACGGCGCAGAACGGAGCGCACCGCCCGATTTGGCCCGATGTTGCTTCGCTCCCTGCAAGGACGCAAAAAACGGCAGGTTTTTGCGCAAAACCTACCGTCCAGCGTGTCAAAAGTCCTTTTTTTGACACGCTGACCGCCGTTGGCTGTCTATTCCTGCGCGGCTTCCGCCGCACTTTTTCGTATTTTTTTGTCGAAAACGAAAAACTTTCCGTTGCAATGCAGCGGTGGCTCTGGTATGATAAAGGATAACGAATTCAAGCATTGGAGATCACTCATGGAAAACTTTACTTTTGCCGTCCCCTGCCTGTTCGGGCTGGAGGGGCTGGTCGGCGACGAGCTGCGCCGCATGAACCTGCAAAGCGTGCGCGTGGAGGATCGCCGCGTCTTTTTTGACGGCGATTTTGCGGACATGGCGCGCGCAAACGTGCGGCTTCGCATGGGCGAACGCGTTATGATCCTGCTGGCGCGCTTCCCTGCCCGGACATTCGAGGAGCTGTATCAGGGCGTCAAGGCCATCCCGCTCGAGCGCTTTGTCCCGCGCGAGGGCGCCTTCCCGGTCAAGGGCTACAGCCTCGATTCCCAGCTCCACTCCGTGCCGGACTGTCAGGCCATTGCAAAAAAGGCCGCCGTCGACCGTCTGGGCGCGAAATACGGCCTGAGCTGGCTGCCGGAGACCGGCGAGACCTATCAGCTCCGCTTCTCGCTGATGAAGGACGTCTGCGAGGTCTTCCTCGACACCTCCGGTGTCAGCCTGCATAAGCGCGGCTACCGCGCCGTCGGCAACGACGCCCCGCTGCATGAGACGATGGCCGCCGCCATGGTCACGCTGGCGCGCTATCGCGGCCGCGACTTCTTCTGGGACCCCTTCTGCGGCAGCGGCACGATCGCCATAGAGGCCGCCTTCGCCGCGCTGAACCGCGCGCCGGGTCTGAACCGCTCCTTCGGCGCGGAGCGCTGGGGCTGCGTGCCGCCCGTGGTCTGGAAAAACGCCAGGCAGGAGGCGCGCGACGGCGAGTTCCGCGGCAATTACCGCATTCTCGGCACGGACAATGACCCCGGCGCAATCGCCATTGCCATTTCCAACGCCAAAAAGGCCGGCGTCGCCGGTTACATCGACTTTCACGAGGCCGACGCGCTCAGGCAGAGCCTGCCCTGCGATCAGGGCGTGATCGTCTGCAACCCGCCCTACGGCGAGCGGATGCTCGAGCAGCGCGAGGCGCAGCAGCTCATGCGCGCCTTCGGCCGCCATCTGAAATTCGCCGACGGCTGGAAAAAGTACATTCTCTCGTCCGAGCCGGAGTTCGAGCATTTCTTCGGCCGTCAGGCAACCAAAAAGCGCAAGCTCTATAACGGCCGCCTGCAATGCAACGTTTATATGTATTTCTAGGAGTATCTCTATGAAGCATCTGTTCATCATTAACCCCGCCGCCGGGAAGCGCGACAGCACCGGCGAGGTCACGCAGAAGATCCGCGCGGCCTGCGTCCGGCGCAGTCTCGACTATGAGATCCTCGTCTCCCGCGCACCCGGCGACTGCGCACGACTTGCCCACGCGGCGGCCGCATCCGGCGCGCCGGTGCGCGTCTATGCCTGCGGCGGCGACGGCACGCTCAACGAGGTCGTCAACGGCGTGCAGGGCTTTCCCAACGCGACCGTGACGCACTACCCCTGCGGCTCGGGCAACGACTTCATCAAGCTGTTCTCCGACCCCGGCGCGTTCCACGATCTCAACCGGCTGATCGACGGCGAGGCCTCGCAATTCGACCTGATCCGCTGTCAGGGCGATCACTACGCGCTCAACGTCTGCTCGATGGGCTTCGACGCCCGCATCGGCACGAGCATCGGCAAATACAAGCGCTTCCCGCTTCTGAGCGGCTCGGGCGCCTACATCGTCTCGACCGGCATCAACCTCATCAAGGGCATCAACCGCCACTATCGCGTCGAGATGGACGACGAGACCTATGAAGGCTCGCTGGCCATGATCTGCATCGCCAACGGCCGCTGGTACGGCGGCGGCTTCAATCCCCTGCCCGAGGCCGAGCCGGACGACGGTCTGCTCGACGTGCTGATGGTCAAGGCCGTCTCGCGGCTGACCGTCGCGCAGGTGATCGGCAAATACAAGGCCGGGCGGCACGCCGAGCTGCGCGACCTGATGGAATACCGCCGCTGCAGGACCGTCGCGGTGCACTGCGACGCCCCCGGCGAGATCAACCTCGACGGCGAGCTGCTGATGGCGCGGGACGCGCGGTTCGAGGTCGTGCCCCACGCCGTTCGCTTCCTCTATCCGCAGGGTCTGCGCTTCCGCAGCACCGTCGCCCAGCCCGTCTCCGCCGCGCGCTGAGGGCGGGCTTTGTGCGGCCGATCTGCACGTTAACGCATCAAAAGCGCGCCCCGCGCGGCCGGTTTTCGCCGCGAGAGCCGACAATTTTCTCCCCGGGCAGCCGTATGGCCGTCCGGGGCTTTGTCGTTTTATACAATTTTTTGGGCGATTTCCTGCGCGCAGCTCTGCTTCTTTTGTGGAATCCTATAATTCTCATTTCTGACAAACTTTTATCTGGAAATCTGTTGCAAAACGTTGCGTTTGTGATATACTCAAGGCAGGGAGGAATTTCCATCTCTGCGGCCATTCGAGCAATGAGAAATAGGAGGAACGATCATGAAACGAACCCGTTCGCTGCTGCGGCGCGCGGCCTGCCTGCTGCTCGCCGTCTGCCTGATCGCGCCCGTGTTCTGCTTCTCCGCGTCGGCCGCGCGGGAATCGACGCGTATTGAATTCCGCGCCGAGCTTCCCTCGTCCACGGCGAAGGCAGTCGTTCAGAGCGCGGCATACGGGATCAGCTATACCTTAGATCCGCAAAATTCGATTTTACATCGTGAGACGGCAATTTTCTATTCCCGACTGGATGACCAGACATTTTCCAGCTCTGCCGGGGATTCTCTGGTAATTGAAGATCTTAAAGTAAGCGGTGGGACCATTGATAAAGCTTCCTTGAATTACTCCGGAATGGAAGAATTGTTTTTTTATGTTGACGTTGCCATCGCCGACACGTATGAATATACAAATCCGGTAAATCGTGAAACGTCCATCATGTTTTCCACTCCGGTCGGTCGTGCATCGGTCGACGGCTCGGGCATCGAGCGCGTCGTGTTCCACCGCGACACGCGGCGCTTGGAGCTGTACGGCACAGACATGACCTATCGGATTTACCTCGGCGTGGACAACACGACCGGAGTCGAGGTCTGCCTGTCCGGCACGGCCTCCGGCGATTTCTCGGTCGCCATTGAGAACGGAGCGGTCGTGACCACCGGCCTGACCGGCACGCAGAGCTGGGGCTTTTATATTCTGGGCGCGGTTGATTCTGCCGCCATGACCGAGGCCGAGTTCCCGCTGGCAGAGCCGCTCGCGATCCCGAGCGTTACCGAGATCGTCGAGGCGAACCGCAAATAGGAAGCCGAACATTATGATGAATCGTGAAATCTATGAACAAAAAACGTACAGGAGGCCGTTTTATGAAACGCATTTCCATCTTCATCGTGCTCGTGCTGCTGCTTGCTCTGACCGCATGCAGCCGGGACTCCGCGCCGACAGACGCAACCGTTTCGACCGGTGCGGTTTATCAGGATCAGACGACTGCGCCCACGGAAACGCCCACAGCTGATCCTTATGCAACACTTTCGTCGACCCTGACCGATTGCGTCTTTACCGATTCGGAAGGCGAAGAATTGACGCTTCAGGACGGTGTCTGCTCCGGCACGTTCACCCAATCCGATTTGAAACTCGAGACGGGCGAACCCGCCGCCTTCTCGCTGGACATTGCGCTATGCGACCGTTATGAGTATGTGAACCGTGACGCAAAGGATATTGATCTTGCTTTCACAACCTCCGATGGCAATGCGCAGATCAGCGGCAGCGGCATTGAGCGCGTTGTTTTTGACCGCACCGCCTGCAAGCTCTCGATCTACGGAAAGAATATGAGCTACCGGGTCTGGCTTTGTGTTGACACGACAGATCGCATCAATTTTGCGTTGTTCGGGAATAACGAAACCGATTTTGTGATCGACGTGCAGGACGGTGCAGTCGTCACGAGCGGTTTGACCGGCTTCCAGCAATTCGGCTTTCAAACGGCAGAACTGTACGACGAAAATCTGACCGAGGCCGAGTTCCCGCTGGCAGAGCCGCTCGCGATCCCGAGCGTTACCGAGATCGTCGAGGCGAACCGCAAATAGGAAGCCGAACATTATGATGAATCGTGAAATCTATGAACAAAAAACGTACAGGAGGCCGTTTTATGAAACGCATTTCCATCTTCATCGTGCTCGTGCTGCTGCTTGCTCTGACCGCATGCAGCCGGGATCCTGCCCAGTCCAAGCCGTCTGACGCAAGTCAGGAGCCCCGCGCATCTTCGCCGCAAGAGCAAGAATATGCCTCATTATGTGTGAATCGGACGCCCTTTGCCTTTCAGGATGATGCCGGAGACACGCTGCAAACAGACGAGGCGCTGAATTTGACCGGAACGCTGGCAAACGATCCCTCGCTCGATTATATAGATGAGCCCGCGTGCGTGCGGGTTGATGTTCAGCTGTGCGATCAATACGAGTTTCAGAATCTTAGTAAGCAGGACGCCGCCTTTGTCATCAACGCCTCGTCCGGCCATGCCCATGTCACCGGCTCGGGCATCGAGCGTGTCGTGTTCCACCGCGACACGCGGCGCTTGGAGCTTTTCGGTACGGACATGACTTACAGGCTCTATCTCGGCGCAGACGATGCGGCCGGTGTCGATGCCTGCCTGTCCGGCACGGCCTCCGGCGATTTCTCGGTCGCCATTGAGAACGGCGCGGTCGTGACCACCGGTCTGACCGGCACGCAGAGCTGGGGCTTTTCCGTAACAGAGGCGATCTACCCTGCCATGACCGAGGCCGAGTTCCCGCTGGCCGAGCCGATCGCGATCCCGGACGTTTCCGAGATCGTCGAGGCGAACCGCAAATGGGAAGCCGAACACTATGGTGAATCGTAGCCTCCGCAAACGCACGGAGCAGCAGGGTCATGCGCACCGCGCACTCCTAAGGAACCTCTGATTAAATCGCAAGAGTGGTCAGTGAGGGATTTTGTTCCAAATTGAGGTTTGGAAATCGCAGGAATACTTTGTGTATTTCAAGATTTTCAAACCGATCAGTTGGGGCAAAAGACCCGCTGACCGCCGCAGCCGATTTATTCAGAGGTTCCCTAAGGAGCCTCTGAATCATTTCATATATCGCATCGGCCACAAAACGGGCGCTGTTCCTCGCGAACAGCGCCCGTTCCATATCCCGCCGCGCCGATCGGCGCTCAGCTCTCCATCTGCCGCCCGAGAAAGCCCGCGACGGTCTGCGCCAGCTTCTGCTCCGATTCGCCAAGCGCCGCGTCGTTTTCGTTCATCAGCAGCATCACGCAGCCGAGCAGATCGCCCTCCGAAATGATCGGCGCAGCCACGCCCAGCCGATAGCGCTCGGCGCTTTCGACCGGCCTGAGCGGTGTGTCCCCGGCACGGAAGCGGTAGCTCTTGCGCTGCTCCATCAGTTGCTCCAGCTCGGCGGAGTTACGCTTGTCCAGCAGGTCGCGCTTCGGCGCGCCCGCCACCGCAATGATGACGTCGCGGTCGGCCACGGCCGCAATGTGCCCGGTGTTCTTCCCGATCGAGTCGCAGATGCGCGCCGCAAAATCCTGCAGCTCGCCCATCGGTGAATACTTCTTGAAAATGACCTCGCCGTCCTTCTCCGTGTAGATCTCCAGCGGGTCGCCCTCGCGGATGCGCAGGGTGCGGCGGATCTCCTTCGGAATGACGACGCGCCCGAGATCATCGATTCGTCTGACAATTCCAGTTGCCTTCATATTGGCCTCCAATGCTTTTTTATTTTGCCCCGGTTTTGGCTGCAAAGTTATTGTTTGCAACAGGAGGAGAAATATGCAATTCGTTCGCGCACGCGAAAAAGCATGGAAGTCGGCGAACGCAAAGGACAGACATACAGGCGGAATGGCTTGAGTAGAGCTTCCCGCAAAGCATTTTTTACACGCGTATGCCCGTTTCGGCGCTTGTCGGCGCGGATTTCAGGGGCACAAGGGTCTTCAGCCGCTGCATTCCCGTGTCATTTCTGATTGCTGACGATGCTGTAATACGCGGCGGAGGTAACGCGGTAGACGATGGAATAAAACACCGCGAAGATCGCAAAGGTGACGACGCTCGCCCACGCGAACAGGGCAACGTTCTGAAGCTCGAAGAGCATCAGCAGCCGCCGGAGCATCGGGAAGGCGAAGGCCAGATGCAGCCCCGCACCCAGCAGCGGCAGGAAGAACACCGTCAAAAGCTGCGAATTGACGCTCCTGCGGATCTCGCGGCGGGTCATGCCGACCTTCTGCATGATGTCAAACCGCGCCTGATCCTCGTAGCCCTCGCAGACCTGCTTGTAATAGATGATGAGCACGGTCGCGCAGACGAACACAACGCACAGCAGAACGCCGAGATAGAACAGGCCGCCATAGATCGAGTAATAATCCGCGCGGCTGCTTTCGCGGCTCTCGACGTTGAAGAAATCGTAGCTGCATTGCAGACTCGTTCCGCGGCAGACCGTGTCGATCAGCTCGTCATTGACCGCGTCCTGCTTCTCCCCCTTCAGGCCGGTGTCGATGCCGTAATAATAGCGCATACTCATCGCGCTGCCGACCGACCGCACAAGCGGCTGCGCCGCGCTCAGCTCGGGCACGACCAGCATCACTACCTGCGAGGCGGCCGCGTTCAGCTCGTTCGTCCCGAACCGGGGCGCCGCGTCAATGCGCTTGACGACGGAAAAGCTCGTGCCGTCAGAGAATCGCACCGTGTCGCCCTGCAGTGTGAGATTGCTTGTATAGAGCATCGCCTCGCCGGCGTTCAGGCGCTCGCCTCCGTGCGTCTGGGCGTTATAATCCTCGAGCGGCAGGATATACAGGCCGCAGCTCTGCCCATCGACGAACGTCTGCGGCTCCTGCATGGTCTCCACGCCGCGCCGCAGGTGGAGCGTACCGGAGCCGTCGAGGACGGCGACATCAAAGAGATAGCGCACGGAAAAGGCGTTCTGCGCCGTGCCGCCGTGGTCGCGGACGATCTGCTGTGTCAGCGCGCCGATCCGGTCGGTGTTTCCGTGCTCCAGCTCGCTGAGCCTGCTCATGCGGAAATCGACGTTCATATCCCTCGGGAAGCGCGTGTGCAGCGCGTCCTCGACGCCGAAGAAGAGGCTCGTCGTGGACGAGAGGATGACGAGCACCATCGTCGCAAGGATGCAGATGGAGGCCAGCCCCGCGCCGTTGCGCTTCATGCGATAGGCCATGGAGGCCGTGGAAACAAAATGGTTGGGCTTATAATAATAGCGCTTTCTTTTTTGCAGCAGGCGGCACAGCGCGACCGACCCGGCGATCATCAGAAGATAGGTCGCCGCAATGACCATGACCACGGCGACAAAGAACCAGCCCAGCGCCGAGATCGGCTCCTCAATGGACACGGCGAGGGAATACGCCGCGCACAGCAGGAGCAGCCCCAGCAGCGCCAGCACCCAGTTGGCGCGCGGCGGCTTTTCGCCGTACTGCTCGCTTCGCAGGAGCGAGACGGACGAGCTGCGCCGTATTTGCAGCAGCGCGCTGAGATATTGCAGCAGAAAGATCACCGAGAAGATCAGCAGCGTCATGCCCAGCGCCCGCCACGAGACGAGCAGCTCGAAGCCCGTCTGACCGCCCAGCAGCCGCACCAGCCCCAGCTCCGCCAGCTTCGACAGCGCAATGCCCAGTGCCAGCCCGCTCACGAGCGCATAGACCGCGAGGATCCCCGTCTGCCACAGCAGGAGCATCGCCAGATTGCCCTTGCCCATGCCGAGGATGTGATACAGGCCGAACTCGCGCTTGCGGCGGCGCATCAGGAAGGAGTGCGTGTAAAACAGGAAGATCAGCGAGAAGATCCCGATCACGAAGCTGCCGAGCGACATCATGCTCGTCAGCGCCTCGCCGCCGCGCATATCGCGGATCGTGGGGTTATAGGAGAGATAGGAAATGATGTAAAAAATGGCGACCATGCCCGTGCAGGTCAGAAGAAACGGCAGATACAGCCGCTTGTTCTTGCGCATGGCGTCAAAGGCAAGGCGGGGATAGAGCCTCATTGCCGCATCCCTCCCGTTGTGAGCATGGTCAGCGTGTCGGAAATGCGCTGATAGAACTGCTCGTCGGTCGCCTCACCGCGATAGAGCTGGTGGAACACCTCGCCGTCCTTGATAAACAGGACGCGCCCGGCCGTGCTGGCCGCCCGCACCGAATGCGTGACCATCAGGACGGTCTGCCCCTGCCGGTTAACCGAGGCGAAGAGCCGCAGCAGCTCGTCCGTCGCCTTGGAGTCGAGCGCGCCCGTCGGCTCGTCGGCCAGCAGCAGCTCCGGCTTCGTGATGAGCGCCCGCGCGACGGCCACGCGCTGCTTCTGCCCGCCGGAGATCTCATAGGGATATTTTTTCAGAATTTCGGTGATGCCGAGCCGCTCGGCAAGCGGCGTCAGCAGCTCGTGCATCACGCGGTAGGAACGTCCGGCCAGCACGAGCGGCAGATAGATGTTGTCCTCGACCGTGAAGGTGTCGAGCAGGTTGAACTCCTGAAACACGAAGCCCAGATGGTCGCGCCGGAAGGCTGCCAGCTCGGCGTCCTTGATCTTGGACAGCTCCCTGCCCTCGAGCTTCACGACGCCGGCCGTCGGCTTGTCCAGCGCGGCGAGAATGTTGAGCAGGGTCGTTTTTCCGCTGCCCGACTCGCCCATGATCGCAAGATATTCGCCGCGCTCGACGCTGAAATTGACGTTGTGCAGCGCCTCGACCTGATTGCCGCCGAAGCGCGCGGTATAAATTTTCCGGAGACCGGAAACCTCTAACAGGCTCATAATGATTTCCTCCTTGTCGTTTCTGTCTCCATTATACACAGAGCGGGAAATGCGCTCCATCGAATCGGCTTACATTTCCCGCTCAGAATCTTACATCGGCGTCATATTTCGGCACGGCGGCTCACTCGGCGTGCAGCTCGTACTGCTCCAGATCCAAAAACACGCGCGTGCCGCGCCCCGGCCCGGACTGCGCCGAGATGCCGACGCCCAGCCTTTCGCAGACCCGGCGGCAGAGGTAAAGCCCGATGCCGCTGGCGCGCCGGTCGATGCGGCCGGTCCGGCCGGTGTAGCCGCGTTCAAAAATGCGCGGCAGATCCTCCGGCGCGATGCCGATACCGGTGTCGGCGATGCAGAGCACGCGCGGCGCGCTCAGGCCGATGCGGATGCCGCCCTGCCGCGTGTATTTCAGCGCGTTGGAGAGCACCTGCTCGAGCACGAAGCCCAGCCATTTTTCGTCCGTGACCACGGTCAGCCCGGTCGGCTCGAAATCCAGACGGAGTCTGCGGTCGATAAATTCATGAGAAAACTTTTTAACGGCCTCGCGGATCACGCCGTCGAGCGCGCAAGCGCGGAACACATAGTCGCTGCTGCCCGGCTCCAGACGCAGATAGGTCATGACCATCTCGACATACTGCTCGACGCGGAACAGCTCGGCCGAGAGCCGCCGCGCGGACGGCGTGTCCTCGTTTTGCAGCGTCAGGTGCATGGCCGCGATCGGCGTCTTGATCTGGTGCGCCCAGGCGGTGTAGTATTCCGTCATATTTCGGAGCTTCTCGTCCGAGGCGCTCTGCTGCGTGAGAAGCTGCTCCCGAAGCGCCTCGACGAGCGCCCGCTCGTCGGCCTCGGCAACGGTGCGCGGCTCGGGAAGCTGCGCCAGCAGCGCCGCCTTGCGGCTCTCGAGCATGGCGCGGTGCCGCCGAAGCGCACGCAAATAGCCGACCGTCAGCAGCACGCCGCCCGTCAGAAGACACAGCAGCGCAGGATAGAGCACCGCCCCGAGCGGCAGGTCATAGAGCGCGAAGCAAACGGCAAAGATCCCCGCGCAGAGCGCGGCGGCCAGCAGCCCCGTCCGGTGCTGGCGCAAATACTGCAAAAGCATAGGCTCACTCCACAAGGTAGCCCACGCCGAAGCGCGTGGCGATGAAGTCCGGCAGGCCGAGCGCGTCGAGCTTTTTGCGCAGGCGGTTGACGTTGACGGTCAGGGTGTTCTCGTCGACGAACTGGTCGGTCTGCCACAGGCGCTCCATCAGGCGCTCGCGACTGACCGCGCGTCCCTTGTTCTCCAGCAGGCAGAGCAGGATGCGGAATTCGTTGCGCGAGAGGGTGAGCGTCCTTTCGCCGAAGCGCAGCGTGCCGTCGCCGGTGTTCAGCAGTGCGCCGCGATGCTCCAGAACCGGCACGGACTCGCCGAAATCGTAGGCGCGGCGCAGCAGCGCCTGCATCTTGGCGATCAGGACGTCGCCGTCGAAGGGCTTGGCGATGAAATCGTCCGCGCCGAGGTTCATGGCCATGACCATGTTCAGATTGTCCGAGGCCGAGGAGAGGAAGAGAATCGGCACCTTGCTGATCCTGCGCAGCTCGGCGCACCAGTGATAGCCGTTGAAATAGGGCAGACCGATGTCCAGCAGCACGAGGTGCGGCCGCAGCGCCAAAAATTCCGGCAGGATGTTGCGGAAATCCTGCGCCGCCGTGACGCGCAGATCCCACTGCGCCGCGCGCGCGGCGATTGCCTCGGCGATGCCGGGGGCGTCCTCGACGAGAAAAATTTGATACACCGGAGATCCCTCCTTGTTCCGGGACGGAAGTTGTGGTAAAATAAGGGAAGCTCTGATTCAATCGCAAGAGTGGTCAGCGAGGGATTTTGTTCCAGATTGAGGTTTGGAAATCGCAGGAATCCTTTACGTATTTCAAGATTTTCAAACCGATAAGCTGGGGCAAAAGACCCGCTGAGCGCCGCAGCCGATTGATTCAGAGGTTCCTAAGCAAAAAACAAAGGGATGTGGTCGTTATGACGGAGGTCGTCGCCGCGCTGATCGAGCAAGGCAGCAAAATTCTGATCTGTCAGCGCCCGGCCTGCAAGGCGCGGGGTCTGCTCTGGGAATTCGTCGGCGGGAAGGTCGAGCCGGGCGAGACAAAGCCTGAGGCGCTCGCGCGCGAATGCCGCGAGGAGCTGGGCGTGTCGATCGCGGTCGGCGCAGTCTTCACCGAGGTCACGCACCGTTACCCCGACCTGACCGTGCATCTGACGCTGTTTCGCGCGAGGATCGTCTCCGGTGAGCCGCGGCTGCTCGAGCACGAGGCGCTGGCGTGGGTCACGGTCGGGGAGCTGGATCGTTACGCCTTCTGCCCGGCCGACACCGAGATCTTAGCCCTGCTCAAAGGCGGCACTCGTCCGTGATCTCCCGGCGCAGACGGCGCAGGGCGTCGCTCTCCGGGTCGCGCGGATAGGGCAGGCCGGACAGGTCGAAGGTGCGCAGGCTGCTGTCGGAATGCATGACGGTCACGCTGTCGCCCAGCAGCAGCGCCTCGTCGAGCTGGTGCGTGACGAGCAGGATCGTGCGCGGTAGCCTCCTCTGCAGGTGCAGCAGCTCCGCCTGAAGCTCCGCGCGCGTGAGAAAGTCCAGCGCGGCAAACGGCTCGTCCATCAGCAGAAGCTGCGCCTGACTGGCCAGCACGCGCGCAAGACCGAGCCGCTGCTTCATGCCCGTGGAAAGCTCGTCCGGCGTCAGGTCGGAGAATTCCTCCAGCCCGACCAGCCGGACGAAGTCCGCCGCGTGCTCCAGCCGCTCCTCGGGCGTCTTGCCGACGCCGGAGGCCATTGCCACGTTGCGCAGGACGCTCGTCCACGTGATGACATAGGGATTTGCGCCCAGCAGGACGCTGCGCCAGCCCGCCGGAAGGCGGATCTCGCCGCCGTCCGGCTCCTCCTCGCGGTTGATGAGGCGCAGGAGGGTGCTCTTTCCACAGCCGCTGCGCCCGACGAGCACGCTGATCCTTCCGGCCGGGAAATTCACGTTCAGGTCGCGCAGAACCGTGCGCGTGCGCGACGGGCGCGCCTCGTGATCGATCAGGATCTCGGTGCTGTGCGTGGTATAGGCCTTTCTCAGGCCTCGGATCTCGATTTGTTCCATTTTTCCGCTTCTCTCTTTCCTTTGCACGGCGCCCCCCGGCTAAGTCTGCCGAGGGGCGTCGGTTTATCCGTTTGCATCCGGATCGTAATAATCATCCGCGCTCTGACCGTAGTCCGTCGCGTCGGTGCCGTCCGGCTCACCGTCGCCATCCGACGTATCCGAGACATCAGTCGGCTCGGTCGGCTCCGGGAGCTTCGTTTCATCTGCGTCAGCCAGAAGGCGCACGTTGGCCGGGTCGCGGAACACATAGTCGACCCCAGGCTCGATGGCGGAGATCATTCCGCGCGAGACATAGATCGCGTAGCTGCGGAAGGCAATCGGGCAGATCTGCGCCCGCTGCACCACCTGCGCGCAGAGCGCGCTGAAGTTGCCGGAATTGGCCAGCGCCTGCGTGCACATGGACAGCAGCGCGTCATCCGTCGTCATCTCGCCGGGGTTCATATAGCCATACTGACTGAAGAAGGCCGTCAGGTCAAAATTCGCCGTCAGGCGCACCTGCCCGAGGTACATGTCATAATCACCCTGCTGCACCATATAGCTGAAGTTGCTGCGGCTGTATTTATGCACCTCGACGCGAACGCCGGCCTCGTTGAGCACGTCGGCGATGCGCTGGGCAACCTCGACGCGCGCCGGGTCCTCGGAATTGACAAGAATCGAGCCGGTATACTCGGCGAATTCCGTTGCGGTTGTCACGCCGGAGGACTGCACCGCCTCACGGAATTTCTCGGGCGCGTAGTCATACTGCTCGTCGAGTGTCTCGTCATACATCGGCGAAGCCGGGCTGCACGGGATCGACGTGGCCTTGGCGAAGCCGCCGTAGATCTCGTTGCAATAGGTTGTCCGGTCAAGGGCATAGGTCACGGCCTTGCGCAGCTCGGCGTTTGTGAACCAGCCCTCCTTGAGGTTGAAGCCGATGAAATCCATCACCGTGGTGGGCACCTCCCACGCCTCGTAGTCGCAGCGGTAGCCCGCCGAGGCTGCGGCGTTCGGGTCGCAATAGACCAGATCAGTGCCGCCGAATTCAAACTGATCGCGCACATCGTCCGTGCCGGAGGCGGCGCTCAGATTGATCTCTTTATATTCCATAATGCGCTTGGTATTCTGCCACCAGCTCGTGTTATAGACCAGCTTTGAGCCATAGAGCTTATAGGGGCCGGTGCCGATCGGGCGCTCGGACTTCGCCGTTCCCTGCTTGACGATCGGCACGTCGAGCATCAGCGGCAGGTTTTCATAGGGCGTGTCGAGCAGGATCGTCACCACACCGTCGGCGCCGCTGCACGAGATCACATGCGCCAGCCGCGAACGGAAGAGGTTGCTGCCGCGCGCCACATTGATCGAGTTGACGACGTCGTCCGCCGTCATGGCGCTGCCGTCGGAGAACAGGACGTTCGGCTGGAGCGTGAAGGTATAGGTCAGGCCGTCGGTCGAGACGGAGAAGCTCTTGCAGAGCACCGGCTCGGGCGCGAAGCCGTTTGAGACGACGAACAGGCATTCATACAGCAGCGAGAACATCGCGCGGTTGGTCGTGGCATAGCAGTCATATGGATTCAGACCGTATTCGGGATAATACGACAGGCCGAACGTGCCCACCTGCTTCTGCGCGATCGGCTCGAGCGAGGTCGTCTCGCTGTCGTCGGAGAGGCCGCCGCCCGTGGTCGCATTCGGATCAGCCTCGGAGCAGCCGCTCAGAAGCAGCAGCGCCGCCAGCAGCAGCGCGATCAGACGTTTCATAGCGTGCCCTCCTTGATTGCAATGATCGCCGCCAGCGAGCCGCGATGCCCGCCGACACGGCGGTGCGACCAGAAGCGCTCCGGTCGGCAGCAGGTGCACTCAGCGCTGACGTCGATCTGCGTCACGCCCGCGCGGCGCAGCCAGATTGCGTTCAGCTCCTTCAGGTCAACATAGAATTTCTCACCGGCCGGACGGATGCAGGCCTCGGCCTCCGCGCCGAGCGCGGCCAGCATGGCCTCCGGCACGTCTGCATCCGTCTCGAAGCAGCACGGGCCGATGCACGGGCCGACGGCGGCGCGGATGTTCTCGGGTCTGCACCCCAACTCGCGCACCATTTTTTCTGCGGCCTTGGCCGCGATCCCGGCGGCCGTCCCGCGCCAGCCGGCGTGGACGGCGCCTGCCGCGCGGCGCACCGGGTCATACAGCAGCACCGGCGTGCAGTCGGCGGAGAAGACCGTCAGCGCGACGCCCGGCTCATCGGTGATGAGGCCGTCGCAGCCCTCAGTCGCCTCGTATTGCAGGCCGCGGCCGCACTGCGCCGCGCCGACGCGCTCAATGACGTCGGAATGCACCTGCCTGGTGAAGACCGTGCGCTCCGGCAGGAAGCCGACCGCGCGGCCGAGAATGGCGTAGTTCTCACGGACGTTCTCCGGCCGGTCGCCGCGATGCGTCCCCAAATTGAGCGAGGCAAGATAGCCCTCGCTGACGCCGCCGAAGCGCGTGGAAAAGCAATGCGCCGCGCCGGTAAGCAGCGAGCTGGTCAGGTATTCCAGCGCGCCGCAACGATTCACTTCAAACGCCATTACTTCGCCTCGTCCTTATCCCGGCAGCAATACTTGTATTTCTTGCCGCTGCCGCAGGGGCAGGGGTCGTTTGCGCCGATCTTGACCTTTTTCACAACGGGCTGACGCTTGACGGTCTGATCTCTGCCGCCGGTGCCGGTAATCTTGGCCACCTGCTTGCGCTTCATATCCGCGTCGGTGCGCAGGCGCACGAGATACAGACGGCGCACCGTCTCCTCGCGGATGGCGTTGATCATGCCGTCGAACATCTGGAAGCCCTCGCGCTTATAGGCGACGACCGGGTCGGTCTGGCCGTAGGCGCGCAGGCGGATGCCCTGCTTGAGGTCCTCCATGGCGTCGATATTGTCCATCCAGTATTCGTCGACGACCTGAAGCAGCACGATGCGCTCGATCTCGCGCATTTTTTCGGGCGTGAACTCGGCCTCGCGGCGTGCATAGGTCTCGTGAAAGAGCTTGGAAAGGCGCTCCTTGGCCTCCTCCTTGCTCAGACTGCCCTCCGCGGGGAAGGCGCCGCGGGCATAGTAGACGTTCTCAAACTTGGCGTTGACCGCAGCAAGCTGCTCGGCGCCGCCGTTCGGCTCGACGCCGAAGGCGTCCTCGACCTCGCTGTCGATGACATAGTCGATCATGCCGTCGATCGTCGTCTTCAGATCCTCGCCGTCGAGCACCTTCTGGCGCTGCTCATAGATCACCATACGCTGGGTGTTCATGACGTCGTCGTACTCCAGCACGTTCTTACGCGACTGGAAGTTGCGGCTCTCGACCGTGCGCTGCGCGTTCTCAATGGCGCTGGAGAGCATCTTCGCGTCGATCGGCGTGTCCTCGTCGATGCCGAGGGAATTCATCATGTTCATCACGCGCTCCGAGCCGAACAGGCGCATCACGTCGTCCTCAAGAGAGAGGAAGAAGCGCGTCTCGCCGGGGTCGCCCTGACGGCCGGAACGGCCGCGGAGCTGGTTGTCGATACGGCGGGATTCGTGGCGCTCCGTGCCGACGATGAACAGGCCGCCCGCCGCGCGCACCTGCTCGGCCTCGGCGTCGACGTCCTTTTTGTGCTTGGCATAGAATTTCTTGAACTTCGCGCGGACGGCCAGAACCTCGGGATCGTCCGTCTCGGCATAGGAATTGGCCTCGGCGATCAACTCCTCGGGGACGTTCTCCCTGCGCAGATCGTTCAGCGCCATGTATTCGGCATTGCCGCCGAGCATGATGTCCGTGCCGCGGCCGGCCATGTTCGTGGAGATCGTCACCGCGCCGAGCTTACCGGCCTGCGCGACGATCTCGGCCTCTTTTTCGTGGTGCTTCGCGTTCAGAACGACGTGCGGCACGCCCTCGCGCCTGAGCAGCTTGCTCAAAAGCTCGGACTTCTCGATGGAGATCGTGCCGACCAGCACCGGCTGCCCTTTTTCGTGGCACTCCTTGATCTGGGCGATGACCGCGCGGAGCTTGCCCGCCTCGGTCTTATAGACCAGATCGTTGTGGTCGACACGGATGACGGGCTTGTTCGTCGGAATCTCGACGATGTCCATCTGATAAATGGCGGAGAATTCCTCCTCCTCAGTCAAAGCCGTGCCGGTCATGCCGGAGAGCTTATGGTAAAGGCGGAAGAAATTCTGGAAGGTGATGGTCGCAAGCGTCTTGTTCTCGCCGGCGACGGACACGCCCTCCTTGGCCTCGATGGCCTGATGCAGACCCTCGTTATAGCGGCGGCCGTACATCAGGCGGCCGGTGAACTCGTCGACGATGATGACCTCGCCGTCCTTGACGACGTAGTCGATGTCACGCTTCATAACGCCGCGTGCCTTCATTGCCTGATGGATATGGTGCAGCAGCGTGGTATTCTCAATGTCGGAGAGGTTCTCGACGCCGAAATATTTCTCGGCCTTGGCGATGCCGCTGGCCGTCAGGTTGGCCGTGCGGGATTTTTCGTCGACGTAGTAGTCGCAGTCAAGGTCGTCCTGATCCTCCTTCTCGTCCATGGTCGCAAAGACCTTCTTGCGCAGGCCGGAGACGAAAAAATCCGCCATTTCATAGAGCTTGGTCGATTCCTCGCCCTTGCCGGAGATGATGAGCGGCGTGCGCGCCTCGTCGATCAGGATCGAGTCGACCTCGTCGACGATGGCAAAATTATGCCCGCGCTGCACCATGTCCTGCTTATAAAGCGCCATGTTATCGCGCAGGTAATCGAAGCCCAGCTCGTTGTTCGTGCAGTAGGTCACGTCGCAGGCATAGGCCGCGCGGCGCTCCTTCGGCGTGAGGTCATGGACGATCAGGCCGACCGTCAGGCCGAGGAAGCGGTGCACCTTGCCCATCCACTCGGCGTCGCGCTTGGCCAGATAGTCGTTGACCGTAACGATATGCACGCCCTTGCCGGTCAGCGCGTTCAGGTAGGTCGGCAGGACAGCGACGAGCGTCTTGCCCTCGCCGGTCTTCATTTCGGCGATGCGTCCCTGATGCAGGACGATGCCGCCGATCACCTGCACACGGTAAGGCCGCATCCCCAGCACGCGGTCAGCCGCCTCGCGGCAGACGGCGAACGCCTCCGGCAGAAGCTCGTCGAGCGTCTCGCCCTTTTGCAGACGCGCCTTGAATTCGTCGGTTTTCGCGCGCAGCTGCTCGTCCGTCAGCTGCTTCATATCGGCGCCCAGCGCCTCCACGCGGTCGACCGTCGCGGTCAGCTTCTTGACCTCGCGCTCCGACCGCGTTCCAAACATTTTCGTAAAAAGTCCCATAATTGCCCTTTCCGAGTCTTTCCTGTTGAAATTATGAAATAGTATAGCACAGATCGGCGCGAATGAAAAGACAATGCGCACAATCCTTACAGAAAATTCAAAAATTATATGCGGCGCGGCACCTCGTCAAAGTTGACGATCGTGTAGTAATGCGCGCACTCCTGCCGCACCCGCTGCCGCACGGCGTCATACAGCTCGCGCCGACGGCCGCCGAGGTCAAAGGGGATCTCCATATCGAAGATCAAATTCGTGTGCGACGGGCCGCGCACCATGCGGAAATCGTGCGTGCGGATCGCCGGGTCGATCCCGCGCAGCAGCTCGCCGACGATCCCGCGCAGGCGGTTGAGCTCCTCGTCGTCCGTGACGACGGGGTCATAGTGGATGACCAGATGCACCCGCAGATCGTGCAGGGCGTCGCGTTCAATATCGTCTATGATGTCATGGCAATAAAGCGGATCCTCTGCCGCGCTCATTTCGGCGTGGACGCTGGCAAAGCACTGCCCGGGGCCGTAGTCGTGCACCATCAGGTCGTGGATGCCGAGGATGCCCTCGTGCCGCAGCACCAGCTCGGAAATGCTGCTCACCAGCTCCGGCGAGGCCTGCTCGCCGAGAAGCGGGCTGATCGTGTCCTTCGCGATGGAGATGCCCGACCAGAAGATGAACAGCGCGACCAGCAGGCCGACATAGCCGTCGACCCGGACGCCCCAGAGCTGCCACGCGAGGCAGCCCAGCAGCACCGCGCCGGTCGTGATGACGTCGTTGCGGCTGTCGGCGGCCGTGGCCTCGAGCGTGGTCGAGCCGATGCGCCGCCCGAGCTTTTCGCAGAATACATACATCCAGAGCTTCACCGCGACCGAGCTGAGCAGGATCGCGCCGGTCAGCCATGTGAAGGCGATCTCCTCGGGATGCAGGATCTTCTCGAACGAGCTTTTGCCCAGCTCGAAGCCGATGATGAGGATCAGCGCCGAAACGGCAAGGCCGGTCAGATATTCGATACGGGCGTGGCCGTAGGGATGCTCATCGTCGGCCGGACGCTCGGCGAGCCTGAAGCCAAGCAGCGTGATGAGCGAGGAGGACGCGTCGGACAGGTTGTTCACGGCGTCGGCCACGATGGACACCGCGCCCGAGAGCAGACCGGCGGCCAGCTTCGCCGCAAAGAGCAGCAGATTGCAGACGATCCCGACCGCGCCAGCCAGCTTGCCGTAGGCCGCGCGCACCTTGGGATTTTTCGTATCACGGTAATTTTTCACAAACAGACGGAGCAGCAGATTCGTCATATTTCACACTCCCTTTGAAGCGGTATCCAGTTTATTATACATTCTTTTTCAGAAAAAGTATAGATTTTTTTCGATCGGGCTATCTTTTTTTCCGTTTGGGTGTTATAATTTCTTGGAATGTGTATCAAAATCCGCCCTTTTGACCAAAAGTGAACAAAAATGAGAACAATTATCAAGTATCTGAAGCCTTACACCCGAAAAATGCTGCTTGCCGCGCTTCTCATCACCGCCTCGACGCTCTGCGACCTGATGCTCCCGACGCTGATGTCCGGCATCCTCAACACGGGCATTCCGCAGGGCGATCAGGCCGTGATCCTGCGCGCCTGTCTGCAAATGCTGCTTCTGGCGGGGGTCAGCCTCGGCTGTGTGATCTGGGGCAGCAAAATTTCCTCGAAGGTCGTCGCCGCGTTCTGCGCCGACGTCCGCGCCGACGTGTTCCGCAAGGTCAACACGCTCTCCTTCGACGCCTTCGGCAAGCTCGGTACGGCTGCGCTCGTCACGCGCGCCACCCACGACGTCGAGACGCTCTCGTGGGTCGCCTCCATGCTCTCCGGCACGGTCGCGACGATCCCGATCCTGTTCCTCGGCGGCGTCCTGCTGGCGCTGCGCAAGGACGTCGTGCTCTCGCTCGTGATGCTCGCCTTCATCCCGTTCATCCTGCTGGCCGTGATCCTCATCGGGCGCAAGGTCGTGCCGCTGTGGATCAATTCCGACAAGTACATTGACCGCCAAAACGCCATCCTGCGCGAGCGCCTGCACGGCATCCGCGTGATCCGCGCCTTTCTGGCAGAGCCGCGCGAGCATAAGCGGCTGGCCGATGCCACGAACATCATGGCAGACAACATCATCCGCGGCAACACCTCGATGGGCATCATCGAGCCGCTGTCGATGCTGCTGCTGAACCTCGCCGTGCTGGTCATCGTCTATCTCGGCGGCTGGCGCATGGTGCACAGGGTCAGCGCCGTCAGCGCGGGTGATATTTACGTCATCATCCAATACGTCACGCTGGCGATCAACGGCGTGCTGATGGGCTCGTTTGCCATTGTCATGCTCCCGCACGCGCAGGTCGCCGCCGGGCGCATCAACGAGGTGCTCGGCGCAACGGGCGTCGACGACGACACCGGCGGCCGCGAGGCCGCGCTCACCGGCGGGATCGAGCTTGACGACGTGAGCTTCTCCTACGGCGGCAGCGAGAACGCCGTCGACCACGTCAGCCTGCGCATTCTGCCCGGCCAACGCGTGTCGGTCATCGGCGGCACGGGCAGCGGCAAGAGCACGCTCATCTCCCTGCTGCTCGGCTTCCGCGCGCCCACGGGCGGGACGATCCGCTTTGACGGCATCCCCGCAGAGCAGCTCAGCAGACGCTGCCTGCGCGGCTCGATCAGCTGCGTTTTGCAGGGCGCCTCGGTCTACTCCGGGACGATCGGCGAAAACATCCGCATGGGCAATGCCGAGGCCGACGAGGCCGACGTGTGGCAGGCCGTGGACATTGCGCAGCTGCGCGGGTTCGTCGACGAATGCCCCGGCGGGCTGGACTACGAGGTCAAGCAGGCCGGCAAAAACCTCTCCGGCGGGCAGAAGCAGCGGCTTTCCATCGCGCGGGCGCTCGTGCGCGAAACGCCGATCTACATCTTTGACGACAGCTTCTCCGCGCTCGACTTTTTGACGGAGAAAAAGCTCCGCGCCGCGCTCAACGAGAAAATTCAGGGCCGCACGCAGCTCGTCGTCACGCAGCGCATCACCTCGGCCATGAGCGCCGACTGCATCTTCGTGATGGATCGCGGCCGGCTTGTCGGCGCCGGAACACACGACGAGTTGCTCGCGCACTGCGGGATCTATCAGGAGATCTATGCCTCTCAGACGGGAGGTGGCGCAAAATGAAAAAGCATCCCACTGAAAAGGATCACACCCTGTGCCGCCTTGTGCGCGAGGCGCGGCCGATCTGGAAATGGCTGCTGCTGGGCTGCCTCATCAGCATCGTCATGATCGCCTGCAGCGCCGCCGCGCCGAAGCTGCTCGGCGGGCTGATCGACCGGCTCTATGACTACTGGGACGGCAGCAGCACGGGCGACCTGATGGGCAAGCTGACAAACGGGCTTGCCGCGCTGCTCGTGGTCTACACCGCCTACAGTCTGCTGTTTTATCTGAAAATGCTGCTGCTGAACAACATGGTCAGCCGCTATTTCACATGCACCCTACGCATCCGCATTTCCGACAAGATCCGCCGTCTTCCGGTCAGCTACGTCGACCAGACGCCCGTCGGCGACGTGCTCTCGCGCATGACCGACGACGTGTCGACCATGGGCAACTCGCTGCACCAGATCATTGACACGCTGATGAGCGGCTTTTTGATGCTCATCGCCATTGCGGGCATGATGCTCCGCGAGAACTGGCTGCTGGCGGTCTTCGTTCTGATCTTCACGCCCGCTTCGATCTTCCTGTCGACCAAGCTCTCGTCGCTGAGTGAGAAGCACTATCACGAGATGTTCACCGAAATGGGCAATCTGAACTCCCTCGTTGAGGAAAGCTTCACGAATTTTGCCACGACGAAGGCCTATCACCTCGAGGACTATGCGCAGCGGAAGCACGCCGTCGTCAACAAGCGCCGCGCCGACGCCGAATATCACGCGAACTTCATCGCCTCGATCGTCCGTCCGGTCATCGTCTTCTCCAACGCGCTGGCCTATATCCTGATCTGCCTGATCGGCGGCTGGCTCATCGTGAACCGGGACAGTGTCTCGGTCGGCATCGTCGTGACGATCCTGCTCTATGCGCGGCAGTTTTCCTCGCCGCTCGAGCAGATCGCCAACGGCCTCGGTCAGCTTCAGCACACGAAGGCGGCCTGCCGCCGCGTCTTCAAGCTGCTCGACCTGCCCGAGGAGACGGACGCCGACGGCAAACTGCCGCAGGAGGTCGCGGGCAACATCCGCTTTGAGGACGTCGATTTTTCCTATGACAAGGACTGCCCGCTCATTGAGCACCTGAGTCTCGATGTTAAGAAGGGGCAGAACGTCGCCATCGTCGGGCCGACCGGCGCGGGCAAGACCACGATCGTCAACCTGCTCATGCGGTTTTATGACGTCGACCGCGGCCGCATTCTGATCGACGGCGTCGACTGCGCCACGCTCTCGCGCGACGAGATGCGCAGGCAGTTCGGCATGGTTTTGCAGGACACATGGCTCTTCCGCGGCACGGTGGCGGAAAACGTCGCCTTCGGCAAGCCCGACGCGACGCGCGAGGAGATCATCGCCGCCTGCGACCGCGCCTATTGCGACCACTTTATCCGCACCCTGCCCGAGGGCTACGACACGGTCGTCGGCGACGACATGAGCAACCTCTCCGGCGGCCAGAAGCAGCTTTTGACCATCGCCCGCGCCATGCTTGCCGACCGGCGGCTGCTCATCCTCGACGAGGCGACCTCGAACGTCGACACGCGCACCGAGGTGCTGCTGCAAAAGGCCATGGACAACCTGATGCGCGAGCGCACCTGCTTCGTCATCGCCCACCGCCTCTCGACCATCGTCGACTCCGACCTGATTCTCGTGCTCGACCACGGCAGGATCGTCGAGCAGGGCACGCACCGCTCGCTGCTGGCGCAAAAGGGCTTTTATTATCAGATCTACAACAGTCAGTACGCCATTTGAAGCTGAAGCCACCGGCAGCGCCGGTGGCTTCTTTCTGTCGGACGACTGCTTGGCGCTCGTGATTTTACCCGCTTTTTACCGATTTTCAAAGCAAAAAACTGTGAAAAATTTCACCAATTTTCCATACTTTCTGTTTAATAACGAGGGAATTTCCGGAATCCCGTTTTTGCCGCTTGACAGCCGCATTTTCGGGCGGTAAAATTTGGGCAGAATGATATTGATTGGAGATTTGATACGTGATCCAAATATATTCGATTCAAACCGTCGATGAGGCTCTGCAATGCGTGCAGGCGGGCGCGGAGGCCATCGGCGTTGCCGTCGCGACCGGCGCAAATCTGCCCGCTGAGGTGCCCGAGGCGACCTGCGCCGAAATCTTTGCCGCGCTCGAGGGACGCGCTCAGCGCGTGCTGCTGGTCGTCACGCAGACCGAGGAGGAAACGGTCGAATACGTCCGTCGCTTGCAGCCGGATATCTTGCAGCTCTGCGGCAACCGGCTCCCGGCCACGCCGGAGTTTGCCGCGCAGTGCCGCGCCGTGCGGCCGGGTCTGCGCGTTTTGCAGGCCGTCGGCGTCGACGGGCCGGAGGCGATCGACCGCGCGAAATATTTCGCAGGCTTCTGCGATATGCTCATTCTGGACTCCATCGCCCCCGGCATCGCCGGGATCGGCGCGGCCGGCCGCACGCACGACTGGAGCATCGACGCCGAGATCGTGCGCAGCGTCCCCTGCCACGTCGTGCTGGCGGGCGGCTTGGACGCCGAAAACGTAAGGGCCGCCATCGAGGCCGTCCGCCCGTGGGGCGTCGACTCCTTCACGCGCACGAGCGACCGTCTGCCGGACGGCGGCTCGCGCAAGAACATCGAAAAGGTGCGCGCCTTTGTGCAGGCCGCGCGCGAGGCCTTCGCTTGAGCGGGCGCATTCTCTGCCTCGGCGACGCCTGCATGGACGTACTGCTGCCGTCCTTTGACACGCTGAACGGCCGTCCAGGACAGCCGACCGCCGTCTGCGGCGGCTCCGTTGCAAACACGGCTGCCGGGCTGGGACGGCTCGGCGCGGCCTGCGCCTTCTGCGGCGTGGCCGGGGACGACGAATACGGCCGGACGATGCGCGGCGCACTGGCGCGCGACGGCGTGGATGTCTCGCTGTTCGAGCTGCGGCCGGGGCTGGAGTCCTCCGTCGTTCTGATCTGCCTCGAGGAGGGCGGCGAGCGTGTCCCCTTCCTCCTGCCGCGTGAGCGGCACGCCTATTTGCAGCTGCGCGCCGTTCCCGACGGCGTCCTGCGGCAATTTTCGCTCGTTCACACGACCGGTATGATGCTCTTCGACGAGCCGGCGGCCTCCGCCGTCTGCGCCACGCTGGAGCGCTGCCGGGCGCTGGGCGTACGTGTGTCGCTGGATCTCAACGTGCGCGTGGAGAGCCTCGGCAAGGACACGCGTCTTCTGCGCCGTGCGATCGACTGCGCGGATTATCTGCTCGGCTCGGAGCGCGAGGAGCTGCTGCCGCTGGCACAGACCGAAACGGCCGCCTCGCTTGCAACGGAACGCCGCACGGTGATCGCGCGGCAGGGCGCCGAAGGCGCCTCGGTCTGCACGCCGCGGGGCGTGTCTCACTGCCCGGCCCTTCCGACCGAGGTGGTCGACACCGTCGGCGCGGGCGACTGCTACAACAGCGGCTTTTTGTTCGCGCTCGACCGGGGGTATTCTCTTGAAGACGCGAACCGCTGCGGCTGCGCCGCCGCCTCGCTCAGTCTGAAGCGGCGCGGGGCGCGCAGCTGTCCCGATGCCGAAACGCTTCTGAAATACGCCGGTCTGGCCTGACGGGCGATTTTGCGATTATTGCGATTATTTTCTGAAAAAATTCAACTTTTCTCTTGACATCGACGGATTTTCTGGTATAATATAGCCTGTTGCCAGAGACAGCAGGAGGCCATTGCGCCGTAACGAGCTCAGATCCTGCCGAGGTTCACGAATGAGAAATGATTTTGTGTCCTCCTGTCTGCTGGCAGGAGGACATTTTTTTCGGAGGTGACACACATTGCCCAATTCTAAGGTACTCGAAAGCAAAAAGGCAATCGTTGATGCACTCGCCGACAAGCTGCAAAACGCATCGTCCGCAGTTTTTGTCGACTACAAGGGCATCACTGTCGCACAGGATACCGAGCTGCGTAAGAAGTTCCGCGAAGCAGGCGTAGAATACAGCGTCGTGAAGAACACTCTCACCCGTCTGGCCACCAATAAGGTCGGCTACCACGAGTTTGACGAGATGCTCAACGGCACCACCGCTATGGCCAGCACCACCGGCGACCCCATTGCTCCCGCTCGCATCGTCTGCGAATTTGCCAAGAAGAACAAGAACGTTCTGTCCATCAAGGGCGGCCTCGTAGAGGGCTCTGTCCTGCCCGTCGAACAGCTCAAGGGCTTCGGCGAGCTGCCCAGCAAGGACGCCCTCGTGGCGCAGGTGCTCGGCACGTTCCTCGCACCCATCTCCTCTCTGGCCTGCGTCATTGACCAGATCCGCCAGCAGAAGGAAGGCCCCGCTCCCGCTGAAGAAGCTGCGGAAGCCTGATTACCATCAAACATTACTATTAGGAGGATATTTACCATGTCTGAAAAAATCGCTGCTCTGATCGAAGAAGTTAAGGGCCTCACCGTCGTTGAGCTGGCTGAGCTGGTTCATGCCCTGGAAGATACCTTCGGCGTTTCCGCCGCTGCCGCCGCTGTCGCTGCTCCCGCAGCCGCCGCTGAGGCCGTGGAAGAGAAGACCGAGTTCGACGTCGTCCTGAAGGACTGCGGCGCTTCCAAGCTGAACGTCATCAAGGTCATCCGTGCCGCTACCGGCCTGGGCCTGAAGGAAGCCAAGGAAATCGCCGACAACTGCCCGAAGACCCTGAAGGAAGGCATCTCCAAGGAAGACGCGGAGAAGCTTGCCAACGACCTGAAGGAAGCCGGCGCTACCGCAGAGGTCAAGTAATTTTTGCTTGCATAAAAAAGCAGGAGTTTTCCGAACGGAAGACTCCTGCTTTTTTTCTTTGGAAAAACGGAACGTTGACTCCGGACGGAAACGGCTGCATACGGCCAAAAAAGTTCGATTTCCAAACCTCAATCTGGAACAAAATCCCTCGCTGACCGTCTTGCGATTGAATCGGAGCTTTCCAAGAAACCGGCAGGCTTTGCGAAAAGCCTACCGGTTTCTGTGTGGATCGGTTCTTACAGCGCGGCGAGGACGGCCAGCAGGAAGTCCCATGTGCGGCGGGTCGAGGCGATGTCGAGGCGCTCGCGCGTGGTGTGGATATCGTGCATCTGCGGGCCGAAGGAGACGGCGTCCAGACCCTTGAGTCGGTCGGAGAAGATGCCGCACTCCAGCCCGGCGTGGATGGCCTCGACGACCGGCTTTTTGCCATAGAGCCGCTCGTAGCAGGCGACCATCACGTCGCGCAGGGGCGACTGCCTGCGGTATTCCCAGGCGGGATAGGCGCCGCTCTCGGAATAGGCCGCGCCGTATTGACGGCCGGTCTCGGCAAGGCGCTCGATCAGCGCCGTTTTCTCCGCGTTGACGCTGCTGCGCACGGAGAAGGTCAGAATCGCACGCTCCGCCTCGGTTTTCAGGATGCCAAGGTTCAGCGAGGTCTGCACAAGACCCGCGATGTCCGCGCTCATAGCCTGCACCCCGTTGGGCACGACGTTCAGAAGCGCCAGCAGCGCGGCGGAATCCTCGGCGGTGAGCACCGTTCCGACCGCCGCAGGCTCGCAATAGAACTCTGCGGCCGTTTCGCCGGACGGAAGCGCGCTGCGCACCTTCTCGGCCTCGGACGCAAAGCGGGCGGCGAAATCGGGCGCGTCGCTCGTCAGCAGCGCCTCGGATGCGCGCGGGATCGCGTTATCCTTGCTGCCGCCGTTGATCGCCGACAGGCGGACGGGCAGGGACGCAAGCACGGCCGCAAGCGTTTTGTTCGCGTTCGCGCGCCCCTGATTGATCTCGACGCCGCTGTGGCCGCCGGTCAGGCCGCGCACACCGACGCGCCAGCCCTGCGCCGTGGCCGCCTCCGTGTGCAGGGGCTTCGTCAGCGCAGAGGTCGCGCCGCCGGCGCAGCTCACGGTCAGGATACCCTCGTCCTCAGAGTCGCAGTTCAGCAAAACACGTCCGCTCAGGACGGACATATCCATTGCGTCCGCGCCGAGCATACCGATCTCCTCGTCGACCGTGAAGACGACCTCGAGCGGCGGATGCCTGACGGTCGGATCATCCAGAACTGCAAGCGCATAAGCCACTGCAATGCCGTCGTCGCCGCCGAGCGTCGTTCCCTCGGCATAAATATAGGCGTCGTCGTGCGCCAGACGCAGACCATCGACCGCAAAATTGATGTCGCAGTCCGGCTCCTTCTCGCAGACCATGTCGAGATGTCCCTGCAAAATGACGGTCGGGTGCGTCTCGTATCCGGCGGAGGCCGGAGCATAGATCACGACGTTATTGTGCGCATCCTGCACGCAGCGCAGGCCGCGCTCCTTGGCAAACGCCACGCAGAAATCGCTCACACGCTTCGTATCCCGCGAACCGTGGGGAATGGCGCAGAGCGCCTCGAACCAGCGCATCACGCCCTGCGGCTGTAAATCGTTCAAAACATTCATGGCAAACGCCTCCTTTGCCGTTATCATACCACAGTTTTTGCCGTCAGGCAAGTCATAAACGCCCCGCGTGCGCGCATATTCTGTTTTGGACGCACAGCTTGGTAGGCGCCGCCCCGACCGGCGTCTACCTTGGGGAGGTTGGTCTTATGAACGAAACCATCGAGCAACGAGCCTGCGATTTGGCTGTGTACGTGATCGAGCATCAAGCGACCGTCCGCGCGGCCGCCGCCGCCTTTGGCGTCAGCAAGTCCACCGTTCACAAGGATCTGAGCGAGCGGCTGCGAGGCTGCAATCTTGCGCTTTATCGGCAGGTGCAGGTCGTTCTGGCGCATAACAAAGCAGAACGGCACATTCGCGGCGGTCTGGCGACTCAGAAAAAATACCGAAAAGAGAAAATTTGAGAAAATGTTGTACGATTTACGGCAATTTTGGCCGGTTTCGCGCCCTTGGTTGAAGGGGCGCGATTTTTTTCGCCCCTCGGAAAGGAGTGACGATATGGACAACAAGGAAACCGCGCTGAAGCGGCGCTTCGCCGGGGCATGGCTGCGCTGCTTCGACGCCGACGCCGCTGCGGCGCAGGTCGGACGCACGGACGGCGTGCGGCTGCTCACGACGAACGGCGTGCAGGAGGAGATTGCCCTGCAGCGCGGGCAATGCGATGTCTGCCGGGCGGACGTCGTGCGGCGGCTGGCACAGCTTGCCTTCGGCCGCGCCAACGACTGCGTCAAGCTCGTGCTGCTCGACGCGCCCGACCTCGACGCGCTCGACCTGAGCCTGCTGGCCGAGGTCAAGCGCAACGACAAGGGAACGGTGGAAGTCAAGCTGATCGACCGCATCCGCGCGCTGGACGGGCTTCTGAACGCCGGGAGCGCGGACAGCGGCTGCGCCGACGCCTTTTTCGCGGCTGCCGGGGACGATGATGCGGATTGAGGTTCTCAAAAAAGCAGCGCACCGTGCTCAATTGGTGGCGCACGGCGCACCCCTACAGCCGGTATGAGGCGATCATCTGCGACGGGGCGGTGCGCTCCGGCAAAACGCTGAGCATGGGTCTGGGCTTCTTCCTCTGGGCGTGCAGCAGCTTTCGCGGCGCGCGCTTCGGCATCTGCGGCAAGACGATTGCCTCGCTCCGACGCAACGTGCTGACCGAGCTGCTGCCGAAATTGCAGGCGCTCGGCTTCGCCGTCAGCGAGAAGCGGACGGAGAACCTCGTGCGCGTGACCTATCAGGGCAGGAGCAACGATTTTTACGTCTTCGGCGGACGGGACGAAAGCTCGGCCGCACTGATTCAGGGCATCACCTTCGCCGGAATTCTGCTCGACGAGGTCGCGCTGATGCCGCGCAGCTTCGTGGAGCAGGCTTGCGCCCGCTGCTCGGTCAGCGGCAGTCGACTCTGGTTCAACTGCAACCCGGAGGGGCCGCGCCACTGGTTCTACAACGAGTGGATCCTCGGCGCGGAGCAGCGCAACTGCCTGTATCTGCACTTCACCATGGCGGACAACCCCTCGCTCTCCCCCGCCATCCGCAAGCGCTATGAGCGGCTCTACTCCGGGGTATTCTACCGGCGGTTCATCCTCGGCGAATGGGTCGCGGCGGAGGGGCGCGTCTACGACTTCTTCGACGCGTCGCAGGCTCCGCCGCCGCCCGGCGGCGCGTTTGAGCGCTGGTACATCTCCTGCGACTATGGGACGGTCAATCCGGCATCCTTCGGACTGTGGGGGCTGCAAAACGGCGTCTGGTACCGCGTGCGGGAGTTTTATTTCGACTCGCGGCGCGAAATGCGCCAGATGACGGACGCGGAATACGCCGACGCACTGGCCGGGCTGGCCGGGGAGCGGCGCATTGAGGCGGTCGTGGTCGACCCGTCGGCGGCAAGCTTTCTGGAGCTGCTGCGGCGGCGCGGCTGGCGCGTCCTCAGAGCCGAGAATGACGTGCTCTCCGGCATCCGCAAGACGTCCGACCTGCTCAAGAGCGGCCGTCTTGTGATCTGCGACACCTGCGCGGACTGTCTGCGCGAGATGGAGCAATACGTCTGGGATCCCAAGGCCGGAAAGGACGTGGTCAAAAAGGAGCACGACCACGCGATGGACGACATGCGCTATTTCGCCGCGACCGTTCTGGCCGCGCGGGATACGCCGCTGGCCGCGCGCACGGTCGCGCGGTCGGTGCGGTAAAAAATTCTTTGGAAAGGAGTGTTATTCATGAGGAAAAAGCAAAGCGCGAGTACCGCTGCAGTCACGCAGCTCCGCAATGGGCAGGGGCAGCCGTTCGGCGCGCTGCGGAGCTACGTTCCGCTCGGCGCGGGCGACACGCAGCTCTATCAGTCCATGCGCGAGGCCGTGCCGATCCTCGACGCGGCCATCGGCAAGCTGGTGCGGCTGACCGGCGGCTTCCGCGCCGAATGCGCGCAGGGGCAGCAAGCGCTCAATGAGTTCCTGCGCACCGTTCCCGTCGGCTGCGGGCAGCGCGGCATGGCCGGATTTCTCTCGGCCTATCTGGACAGTCTGCTGACCTACGGCCGCGCGATCGGCGAGATCGTCGTCGCCGGAGGGGAGATCGCCGCCGTCTGCTGGGGCGACGTGCGCAGCATCCAGATCGAGGCCGGGACAAGCCCGCTGGACTACACGCTCTGCGCGCGTGACGAGCATGGAACGCTGCGTCCCCTGCCCTATCCGCATCTGCTGCTGTTCTCGACGCTGAACCCCGCGCCGGACAGTCCTTACGGCGTCTCTCTGCTGCGGTCGATGCCGTTTCTGACGAACATCCTGCTGAAAATCTTCCAGACCATCGGGACGAACTGGGAGCGCGCCGGAAACGTGCGCTACGCCGTGGTCTGCAAGCCCTCCGGGGACGGTGCGGAGCGTGTGGGCGCGGCCGAACGCGCCGAGAGCATCGCGAGCGAGTGGTCGGCGGCCATGCAGGACGGCAAAAACGGCGTTGTGCGGGATTTTGTGGCCGTCGGCGACGTCTCGGTCAAGGTGATCGGGTCGGACGGGCAGATTCTCGACTCGGAGATCCCGGTGCGGCAGATTCTTGAGCAGCTTGTGGCCAAGACCGGCCTGCCGCCCTTTCTGCTGGGACTGAGCTGGTCGAGCACCGAGCGCATGAGCCAGCAGCAGGCCGATATGCTCACGACGGAGCTTTGGGCGATCCGCCGCACCGTCGAGCCGGTCTTGGAGCAGGTCTGCACGCTCTGGCTGCGGCTGCACGGCTTCGGCTGCCGCCCCGAGATCGTCTGGGACGACATCAGCCTGCAGGATCTTGTAGAGGAGGCGCACGCGTCTCTTTACCTTGCACAGGCGGCGCAGCTTGAATCGGAAAGGAAGAGGTCGAATGGAAATCTTTAAGGAGGCAAGCGCCGTCGGGACGGGCGCGCCCGACGCGGCCGAGTTGGAAAAGATCAACCGCTACAGCAAGACCCCGCTGACGGCCGAGCAGGTCTATCGCTTTCAGGTGCGCCTGTGCGACGATCAGCCGGATCGCGACCTGGAGCGCTTTGACCGCGCTTCCCTGCCCCGGCTGGCGGAGCTTTTCCGCGGCAAGACCGGCATTCTCGACCACGAATGGTCGGCAAAGGGGCAGGTCGCGCGCATCTATGACACTGAGGTGCGCGAGGAGGGGCATGAGGCTTGGATCCTCGCCTCGTGCTACATGCTGCGCACGGAGAAGAACGCCGATCTGATCGCCGACATTGAGGGCGGCATCCGGCGCGAGGTCTCCGTCGGCTGCGCGATGGGCAAGGCGACTTGCAGCATCTGCGGACAGCCCTACGGCGTCTGCGAGCATCGCAAGGGAGAGCGCTACGGCGGGCGGCAGTGTCTGGCCGTGCTCTCCGAGCCGACCGACGCTTATGAATTCTCCTTCGTCGCCGTGCCCGCGCAGAGGCAGGCGGGCGTAACGAAGGGCAGGAAGGGAGGTGTGAGCATGACGCTCAAGGAGCTGGTCACGAGCACCGGCACGCCGGAGCAGCAGGACAGCCTGCGCGAGCTGGAGCAGGCCGCGCAGTTCGGACGCGTCTGCCGCAAGGAGCTGCTCGACGAGGTTGTGCGACTGGGGCTGGTTGTCGATCTCGGCGCGGACGAGGCCACGCTGCGCAAGGCCTGCGCGGCGCTGGAGCTGCCGGAGCTGAAGGCCTGGCGCGGCGCGCTGGAGCAGAAGGCCGCCGCGCTCTTCCCGCCGCAGGCGCAGCTTCCGGCCGCAAAAGGCAGCGCGGACAAGCTTGACGCCGCATATATGATTTAAGGAACCTCTGAATAAATCGTCTGCGGCGCTCAGCGGGTCTTTTGCCCCAACTTATCGGCTTGAAAATCTTGAAATACACAAAGTATTCCTGCAATTTCCAAACCTCAATTTGGTACAAAATCCCTCGCTGACCGCTCTTGCAATTTAATCAGAGGTTCCTTAACTTCCCCGCTCCGCAGGAGCTGCGGCGGCACGGCCGCAGGCAAGGCCGAACCGACTGCGTCACATGCGGCGAACGCGCCGGGCCATCTGCCTGACCGCACGGCGGCGGAGCCTTCTCACACATGAATTTGGAGGTATTGAAACTATGGCAATTTCATTCGGTTCGATTGGCACGGTCTGCGCGACCTTTCAGGGCACAACCGCTCTGACCCCCGGCACGATCTGTAAAATGGCCGTCAACGGCACCGTCTCGGCGTGCAGCGCCGGAGACGCCTTCCTCGGCTGCGTGGAGAACAGCGACGGACTGCTGCACGCCGTCACCGTCCGCGGCTTCATCACCGTCTCCTACACCGGGACGCTGCCCAGCTACGGCATCAACAAGCTCAGCGCCGACGGCAACGGCGGTCTTCAGGTCGACAAGGAAAACGGACAGGCCTACTGGATTGTCCAGCTCGACACTGTCAACAAAACCATCACCATTCTGCTTTAAGAAAGGAAGGCTGAACTATGGCATTTGATACGCTGCATCTCGAAAAGGGTATGTACCGCGAGGCAGGAAAAAGCTTCTCGCAGGTGCTTGAGGCACTCGACCCCTCGGAAAGCTACAAGGGCACGGCGCTTGAGGGCACGGACGCCTTCCAGCGTCAGCTCAAGCGCTTCGGCATCCGCGTCAAGGGCGCGGGCTCCGACCCGGTGGAGAAATTCTTCTCGACCTTTGAGTCGGCCGTGCTCTTCCCCGAGTTCGTCGCGCGCGTCGTGCGGCAGGGCATGGAAGAGGAGAACATCCTGCCGATGATCGCCGCGAGCATCACCACGATCGACAGCCGCGACTATCGCAGCATCTACTCCGTGCCCACGGAAAAGGAACGCTCCCTGCACAACGTTGCAGAGGGCGCGGCCATCCCCTCGACCTCCGTGCGCACGCGGGAAACTCTGGTGCACCTGCAGAAGCGCGGCAGAATGCTGATCGCGTCGTATGAGGCGCTGCGCTTCCAGAAGCTCGACCTGTTCTCCGTTATGCTCCATCAGATCGGCGCACAGATTCAGAAATCTCAGCTGGCCGACGCCGTGAACGTACTCGTCTCCGGCGACGGGAACAAGAATTCCGCGCCGTGCTATACGATCGGCACAGACCCGATCGGCGGCACGAGCGGCACGCTGAGCTATGACGCGCTCGTGGATTTCTGGGCGCAGATGTACCCCTTCGAGATGAACACCATGCTCGTCAACACCGGCACGCTGACCGACCTGATGAAGCTCAGCGAGTTCAAAAATCCGCTCACGGGGCTGAATTTCCAAGGCACGGGGCGCTTTGAAACGCCGCTCGGCGCAAAGCTGCTGCGCTGCGACGCGCTGGACGAGCGCGCGATTCTCGCCATTGACCGCCGCTACGCGCTGGAGATGGTGCAGGCAGGCGAGCTGAGCGTAGAATACGACAAGCTGATCGACCGTCAGCTCGAGCGCGCGGCCATCACGGCGATCTGCGGCTTCAGCAAGATCTACAACGATGCGGCCTGTATGCTGGAAGTGTAAGCCCTATGGCGATGCAAGACGAGATCCGCGAGCTGACGGTGAACCTGCTGCAATCGACCGTGGACGCCTCGCTCGTGACGGCCGTCTGCGTGGGAACGGAGCAGTTCCTGACCCGGCGGCTGCGCAGGGAGCTGACACCCGCGGACTGCCACGACGTGTTCGTGCTCGCGGCGGCGATGCTCTCGCTTGCCTGCCTGAATCTCATGGCAAGCGAGGGGCTGGAGCAGTTCCAGGCGGGCACAATGCGGCTGGTCTTCGACCGGTCAAACGACCAGCTCTCTGCGGCGGCTCGTGAGCTGATCGCGCCGTACTGTCAGGGCAGCACGGCCTTTGTGGGGGTGCGCGCATGAAGGAGCTGATCGCAAGGCTCATCCGCGACTACGGCGCGGCGACCACGCTGGTCTTCAACGGAACGAACACCTATCGCCACACGCGCGCCTTTTTGCAGCTCGTGACCTCGAAGAGCTGGCAGAATATGGAGCGCATGATCCCGGACTGCGGCGAGATCCCGCGCGGTCAGTTCCTCTACATCGGCCCGCCTGAGCTGATGCTGAACGGCGGCGACTTCGTCGTCTATGACACGCGCACCTTCATCGTGCGGCGCGCCGACGCGATCGTCTTCCGCAACGACCGGCTGTTCGTCTGGGGTCTGTGCGTCGAGACGGGGGAGGACGCAGGATGGTAAAGCTGCCTGAAACGCTTGTAGCCGCGCTGGCCGAGAAAAACCTCAGCGTCACGGTCGCCTTCCCGCAGAAGCGGTTCACGCCGAATCTGGCCGGGCCGCGCATCATGATCGGCATGGAGGCAATCCGCTATGAGCCGGCCGGGCTGGACAATGCGCTCTTCCGCAACGCCGACGGCGTCACCCAGCGCGGACGCCGCGTCTCCGGAACGCTGTTTCTCGAGAGCTACAGCTCCTATCCAAAGTCCGCGCGGCAGGACGCCACGCTGCTGCCGCTGGTGCTCAACGCGGTGCTCGGGGAGCTGGGCGACTACACCGTCGGGGCGATCCGGCTTGATCCGCCGTATTACGACGCCAGAACGGACTGCTTCCGCCACCGGCTGCGCATCGAGCTGTCGGCCTATTGCTATCAGACCGCTTGAGGAGGCTTGTATGGAAAATCACTATCTACCGACGACCCTGCCGTTTCTGATCCAGATCAACGACCGTGCGCTCATGCTGATGCAGCAGGTACGCGAGCACACGGTGCGCACAGTCGTGCCGGTCAGGAGCTTCGGGCAGAAGCTGCCCGTGATCCTCAAGCCGACAGCCGAGCGCTACGAGGTCGAGCTGGAGCAGAGCCGCCTCGTCGCGCCCGGTCAGGAGGCAATTTCAGACTGGCACACGCTGCACGATTTCACGCTGGCCATCCGCTGCGGCAAGCTGCTGACGATCTATCGCAACTGCGAGTTCACCGAGCTGACGACCCGGCATGAGAACGGCAAGCAGCTATTGACGCACGCGAAGCTCCAGGCGCGCTATCGCAGCTGCGTTGAGACGGCATCCTGAGAGGAGGCGGAGCATGATTCAATACGGAAGCTTTGCCTTTCCGAACGACCCGGAGCGGCTGGAGATCACCTATGGCTGGAAGGTCGTCTCCAAGGAGACGAATACCGGCGCCTGGCAGGTACGGCTGCTCGGGCGGCTCGGGCGCGTCATAGAGGGCGAAGGCATTTTTTACGGCGACAGTCCCGCCGCGTCGTTCCGCTCCCTCGCGGCGCTGCTCGACGGACAGGCGCACGCCTTTTCCCACCCGGTCTACGGCAGCATCAGCGCCTGCATGACCGAGCTGGTGTCGGACGAGCAGGCCGAAAACGGTATCCTGCGCTACCGATTCCGTCTGCTGGAAATTTTATAGCACCCGCGCAAAACGGCTTGGAAGCTTTCGCTTCCAAGCCGTTTTTTTATCTGGGCAGGGCGTATCGCGCCCGCTGCATGATTTTCCCCGTTTCGGGCATCATACGACTGCCGCCGGAACGCCCGCACGGACGCTGTACTCCGTCACGCCGAGGATCGTCTCGCCGTCGATCTGCAGCGCCGTCGGACGGTCAAAGCGCACGGTGATCTCATGTCCGGTCAGAATCTGCACCATCTCCTCATGCTTCACATGCTCGCCCTTGAAGATCGAGGGGAATACGAGCAGCGTCTTGAGCTTCCCGGAGCCGTAGAGCACGCAGGTGGACACCGTGCCCGCCGGGTTATTGCGCCGCTGATCCGGCGTGACCATCATGCCGCCGCCATAAAACCGGCCGTGCATCGTCGGGGCAAGCCAGACACGGCGGAAGGTGCGCGTCTGCCCGTCCACCGTGACCGTCGCGCGCACGGGATGATAGTGGAACAGCAGTCCCTTGATTGCGATGGCCGTGTAGTTGGCGGGCTTGTCCGTCGTCCCGCGCAGGCGGTCGCCAACCTCGCAGCAGTAGCCGTCAATGCCGTAGCCAATGCCGTTGAGGAACCTCCGCGTCTGCCCGTTGACCGTCACGGACGGCAGGTTTTTCAGATATGGCCGCAGCGAAAACGGCGCGGCGTCAGCCGGCTTGTCCAGATCGTGCAGGAAGTCGTTGCCGCTTCCGGTTGCGTAATATAGAATTTCATTTTCAAACGCGTCATAATCTGCCTCGTTCAGGAAGCGGTTGATCGTGCCGTCGCCGCCGGTCAGCACCAGCACGTCCTGCGGTTCGAGCGTCCTGAGCAGCGGCGCATAGCCGTTCAGCTTCGTCAGGTCATGATAGCAGCGCGCGCCGTCCGTCAGCAGGGTCTCGAGCCTTTTCGCGCGCTCCTCGCCCTTGCCGTTTCCTGCCAGCGGATTGAACAGGATGTGATAAGTCATGGGAAGCCCTCTTTCTGTCTCGGTATTCTGCTCCCATTTTATTTTTTTTCGGATATTCCGCAAGATTAAAATTTAACAGAGCGTCAAAAAGTGCCGGGATTAAGAATTTTCTTGCGTTTTTTGTCGCTGCGTGGTATAATAGCTCAAAATCGTCAATCAGAACGAGGCAACGCACTCATTCCTGCATAGGATGAGAAAACGTTTGGGAGTGATCTTCATTGAAAAAGCAACTGCATCCGGAGCGTGTCCTGCCGCATTTTGCGCTGGAGGGCAGCCCTGTCTCCTGCAAGGAGTATGGCTCTGGGCATATCAACAGCACCTATCAGGTAAAAACTGACAGCGGCAAGATCTACATCCTGCAGCGCATCAATAAATATGTCTTCAGCAACCCGAAGGCCGTGATGGAAAATGTCGGCGCGATCACCGAATACCTGCGCGACCGCGTGGAGGATCAGAGCGAGATCCTGCACTTCCAGCAGGCCGACAACGGTACATATTATTATGTCGACACAGACGGCGAATTCTGGCGCTGCTATGAATACGCCGACGGCATCTGCCTCGAAGCTCCGGAATCCGACCGCGATTTTTACGAGAGCGCAATCGCCTTCGGCCGTTTTCAGGAGATGCTGGCCGATTTTCCGGCGGCTGAGCTGCATGAGACGATCCCGCTGTTTCATAACACGGTCGACCGCTACCGTCAGTTCCACGAGGCGCTGGAAAAGGACGAGGCCGGCCGCGCAAAAAAAATCCCCGGCGAGATCAACTTCGTACTCGAACGCGAAAACGAGGCCGGGACGATCTGCAATCTGCTTGACAGCGGGGAGCTTCCGCTCCGTGTAACACATAACGACACCAAGCTGAACAACGTCCTGCTCAACCGCAAGACGCGCAAGGCGCTCTGCGTGCTCGATCTGGATACCGTGATGCCCGGCTCGGCGCTCTATGACTTCGGCGATTCCATCCGCTTCGGCGCGGCGACCGCCGCCGAGGACGAGCGCGACCTTTCCAAAATGTCCATCGACCTGAAGCTGTTCCGCGTTTATACCTCCGGCTATCTCAAGGCCTGCCCCGGCTTGACCGACAAGGAGGTCGAGCTGCTGCCGCTGGGCGCGAAGATCATCACGCTCGAGCTGGCCGTGCGCTTCCTGACAGACTACCTCAACGGCGACTGCTATTTCAAGACCGATTATGAAGAGCACAACCTCGTGCGCGCACGCACGCAGATGAAGCTCGTGGCCGACATGGAGCGCAAGTGGTCGCAGATGCAGCAGATCGTCCGAGAGGAAGCCGCAATACGATAACAAAAGGAGACTCCGCACATGAAGTATCTTGGAATCGACTATTCCGTCCGAAACCTGCCGGAGCTTGATCCGGATTTCATCCCCTTCGGCGTCTGGATCGACGCCTATGAAAAGGGCGCCGCGCAGCCGCTGACCATCGCCATCGAACGCGACAAGGGCAAGATCTCCGTTCACCACACCAAGATCCACGGCACGCCGGAGCTGGCCGAGGCCGACTATCGCTTCGTGGAACGCTATGTTAAATTTCTGCTCTGGTCGATCGGCGGCTTCCGCATCTATATCTGCGGCAATTCCGCACTGGCGCAGCGCCTGCAAAAGGCCTACACCCTTGAGGGCGAGCGCAAATTCGACGTGCAGTTCATGCAGGACGTCTATGAGGTTCCCTTCGAGGTCATCGACTGCGCCCCGGAGGACTGCCCCGCGGCAAACGAATCCTCCGTCTCCATCGGCGGCCACATGGAAGGCTGCCGCATCGGCTTCGACGCAGGCGGCTCCGACCGCAAGGTCTCGGCCGTTATCGACGGCAAAACCGTCTATTCCGAGGAGGTCGTCTGGCATCCGAAGACGATGAGCGACCCGCAGTACCACTTTGACGGCATCGTCGAGGCCTTCAGAACGGCCGCCTCGAAAATGCCGCGCGTGGACGGCATCGGCGTCTCCTCGGCCGGCGTTTTCATCGGCAACAGCCCGATGGTCTCCTCCCTGTTCATCAAGGTCCCGCGCGAAAAACGCGAGCTGGTCAAGTCGATCTACGACCGCGCGGCCAAGGAGCTGGGCGACGTACCCATCGTCGTTGCAAACGACGGCGACGTGACGGCGCTTGCCGGCGCAATGGGTCTGGAGACCGGCTCGGTCATGGGCATGGCCATGGGCACGAGCGAGGCCGTCGGCTATGTCGACGCGGACGGCAACGTTCTCGGCTGGCTCAACGAGCTGGCCTTCGCGCCCGTCGATCTGTTTGAGCGCGCCGAGCAGGACGAATGGTCGACCGACCTCGGCGTCGGCTGCAAATATTTTTCGCAGGATGCGGTCATCAAGCTCGCGCCGCGCGCCGGGATCGAGCTGGACGCCGCCCTCACCCCGGCCGAAAAGCTCAAGGCCGTGCAGGAGCTGGCCGAGCGCGGCGACGAGCGCGCCAAGCGCGTTTTTGCGTCCATCGGCGCTTATCTGGCGCATACGCTCAAGCTCTATTGCAGATTCTATGACGTACACCATATGATCGTGCTCGGACGCGTGATGTCCGGCATCGGCGGGAGCATCATTCTCGACAACTGTCTGCGCATCCTGCGCGAGGAATATCCCGCGCTGAACGAAAAGGTGCGCGTGATGCTGCCGGACGAAAAGACCCGCCGCGTCGGCCAGTCCGTCGCCGCAGCGAGTCTGCCGGAGCGCCGCGCCTGAGCGCCGCACGGAGGATATTATGAACTATAAAAACGCAAATCTTTACACGGAGAAGTTCCGCTTTGAGCGCGGCGCATTTTCCGTTGAAAACGGACGCTTCTGCCATGTTTTGCAGGAGCAGCCCGATGCCGTCGACCTGCACGGAGCCTATGTCATCCCCGGCCTCATCGACGTGCACACGCACGGCAACTCCGGCGCGGATTTTTCCGACGGAGCGCTTGCCGGTGTGGAAAAAATGGCCGAATATCTGGGCAAAAACGGCGTGACCTCGTTCGCGCCCGCGTCCATGACCCTGCCCTATGAGACGCTGGCGGCCGCCTTCGCCTCGGCGCGCGCCTTCGTCGACGAAAATCGCACGGACTGCGCCGCCCTGCGCGGCATCCAGATGGAGGGGCCGTTCTTCTCTGAGAAGAAAAAGGGCGCGCAGAACGGCGCGTACCTGCGTCTTCCGGATTTTGACGCTTTCCGCAAGCTGTTTGAGGACTGCGGCGGGCTGGTGCGCATCGTCGACGTCGCGCCCGAGCTTGAGGGCGCATGCGACTTCATCCGCAAGGCGAGCAGGCTTTGCACCGTCTCCATCGCGCACACCGACGCCGATTACGACGCCGCTGCCGCCGGGATCGCGGCCGGCGTGACCCACCTGACCCATCTTTATAACGCCATGCCCGCCATCCACCACCGCAAGCCCGGTGTGATCGCCGCCGCCGCCGAGGCCGAGGCCGTCAGCGCCGAGCTGATCTCCGACGGGCAGCATGTCCATCCGGCGTCCGTGCGCCTGGCGTTCCGCATCTTCGGCGCGGCGCGCATGGTGCTGATCTCCGACTCGCTGCGCTGCTGCGGAATGCCCGACGGCGAATACGAGCTGGGCGGTCAGCAGGTCTTTTTGAAGGACGGCATCGCCCGTCTGGCCGACGGCACGATCGCCGGCTCGGCGACGAATCTTTATGACTGTATGCTCCGTGCGATTTCCTTCGGCATTCCGCGCGAGGACGCCGTGCGCGCCGCGACCTATAATCCCGCACGGCAGCTCGGCGTGCTCGACGAGGTCGGCTCGATCCGCGACGGCAAGGTCGCCGATTTCGTGCTCTGCGACGCAGAGCTGGACCGCAAGGCTGTCTACCGCGCAGGAAACGAGCTAAAATAATCAAAAACGCACGCGGGACGCCGCACCCTATAGGCGCGTGCAAGGCCAGCGCGCTAAGGAACCTCTGAATAAATCGTCTGCGGCGCTCAGCGGGTCTTTTGCCCCAACTTTTCGGTTTGAAAATCTTGAAATACGTAAAGGATTCCTGCAATTTTCAAACCTTAATTTGGAACAAAATCCCTCGCTGACCGTTCTTGCAATTTAATCAGAGGTTCCTTAACAAAACACTTTCATGCAAAAAGGTAGGTTTTATGAGAAAACCTACCTTTTTGTCATCTCTGATGCTGATTCCTGATTAAAAGAATCAGGATCACACGATCAATGATCGTATTTCATTGCGCGGCCAAGACCGTGCTACGTTCCGGGATGCCGTCTCGTTCCGTCAAAGATTGCCGCGTCGGGCGCAAAAAAATTTCGCCCTCCTCGCAATGACACAAAAACGGCAGGTTTTTTCGTGAAAACCTGCCGTTTTTATAATCGAAATATTCAAATCTGTCGCGAGGCGATACCGTAACGGCGCTTCTCCGGGAGCGCCGTTTCACGCGGCCGCAAGCCCGCATTTCACATGCGCAGCATCTTTCGCTTAACCGAAGGGCAAATTTCACCGCACAGCTTTGCCCTGCCTCAAACGAGTCTCGCCCCGGCGGGGATCTTGTCATCCAGCATGAGCAGGTGCAGCTTGTTGCCGCGCTCGGCCGAGAGCAGCATTCCGCAGCTCTCCTGCCCCATCATCTTGCGCGGCGGCAGATTCGTCACGGCGACGAGCGTCTTTCCGAGCAGCTCCTCGGGCTTATAATACTTCGCGATGCCCGATAGGATCTGGCGCGGCTTGTCCGTGCCGTCGTTGAGCGTGAATTTCAGCAGCTTCTCGGACTTCTTGACCGGCTCGCAGGTCAAAACCTTGACGACCGTCATCTCGACCTTGCAGAATTCGTCGAAGCTCACGGGCGGCAGCGGCTCGGCGAGCGGCGCCTCCTCGGGCTGCTTGGGCTTTGCCGTCAGCGCCTCCAGCTCGGCCAGCTCCTTGACTGCGTCGATGCGCGGGAAGAGCGCCGGACCGGCCGTGACCTGCGCCTCGCGGCTCAGACCACCGAACGCGCAGAGGCTCTCCCAGTCGCAGGCTTCCGCGCCGATGCGCTTTTGGATCTCGGCGCTGGTCGCAGGTGTGAACGGGGTGAGCAGACCGGCGCAGATGCGCACCGTCTCGAGCAGGTTATACATCACGCGGGCCAGTCGCGGCTTGTTGGCCTCGTCCTTGGCCAGCACCCACGGAGCGTTCTCGTCGATATACTTATTTGCGCGGGAGATCACGGCAAAGACCTCGCTGAGAGCGTTCTGGAAGGCGAAATGCTCCATCTGCGCCTCGTATTTTTCGTGCAGCGCCGCGGCCATGCCGATCAGCTCGTCGTCGAGCGCGGGGTCGGCCGTCTGCTCGGCGGGCAGTCTGCCGCCGAAATATTTCTGCACCATGGCGACCGTGCGGCTGACGAGGTTGCCCAGATCGTTGGCAAGGTCGGTGTTGATGCAGTTGATGAGCAGCTCGTTGGAGAAATTGCCGTCCGAGCCGAACGGGAACGAGCGCAGCAGGAAGAAGCGCAGCGCGTCCGTGCCGTAGCGCTCGGCCAGCAGATACGGATCGACGACGTTGCCCTTGGATTTGGACATCTTGCCGCCGTCGAGCAGCAGCCAGCCGTGGCCGAAGACCTTCTTGGGCAGAGGCATACCCATGCTCATGAGCATGGCCGGCCAGATGATCGAGTGGAAGCGGACGATCTCCTTGCCGACGAAATGCACGTCGGCCGGCCAGTATTTTTCATAGTCGTGGTAGCGGTCATTCATGAAGCCGAGCGCCGTGGTATAGTTGAACAGCGCGTCGACCCAGACATAGACCACGTGACCCGGATCGAAATCGACCGGAACGCCCCATGTGAAGCTCGTGCGCGAGACGCAGAGATCCTCCAGACCGGCATCGATGAAATTGTTGACCATCTCATTGACGCGGCTGCGCGGCTCGAGGTAATCCGTCTCCAGCAGCAGCTTGCGCACCGGCTCGGCATATTTCGACAGTCGGAAGAAATAGGCCTCCTCCTCAGCGGGCTTGCATGCGCGGCCGCAGTCGGGGCATTTACCGTCCTTGAGCTGACTCTCCGTCCAGAAGGACTCGCACGGCGTGCAGTACATGCCCTTATAGGTGCCCTTGTAAATATCGCCGTTTTCGTACATTTTCTTGAAGATCTTCTGGATCGCCGCGACGTGATAGTCATCCGTGGTGCGGATGAAGCGGTCGTAGGAGATGTTCATCAGCTTCCAGAGATCCAGCACGCCCTTTTCGCCGACAACGATGTTGTCGACATACTGCTTCGGGGTGATCCCGGCGGCCTTCGCCTTGTCCTCGATCTTCTGGCCGTGCTCGTCCGTTCCGGTCAGGAACATGACGTCATAGCCGCGCAGGCGCTTATAGCGCGCCATGGCGTCCGTCGCGACGGTGCAATAGGTGTGGCCAATGTGCAGCCGCTCGGACGGGTAATAAATCGGGGTCGTGATAAAGAATTTTTCTTTCATATTCAAGCCTCCCTCAGTGCTTGCGAATTTTATGGATCAGCCAGACCAGCAGCGCGCCGCAGGCGACGCCCGCCATATCCAGCCAGACGTCGGAGAGCTGTCCGCTGCGCCCGGGCACGAAAAGCTGCAGCGTCTCGTCGCTGAGCGCGGCAAAGGCGCCGAAGGCGAGCGGCTTGAGCAGGATGGGATTCCGTGTGCGGGCAAAAAACGCCGCAAAAAGCGCGCCCAGCACCGCATATTCGGTAAAGTGCGCGATCTTCCGGAGCAGAAGGTTCGTCATCCACGGGAACACCGTCTGCACCACGGCCAGAAGCCCGCCGCTCTCGGCCTGACTCGTCGGAGCCGGAAGCGCTGACTGGAAATAGATCAGCGCCAGCCAGAGCAGCGACACAGCCAGACGCCACCAGTTTTGTGATTTCTTCAAGCTCTCATCTCCATCGCGCCACAGTTCTTATGATTATACCACACCGGCAAAAAAAGTGCAACCAATTTCAGCCGGAGGAAACGATTCCATGCCGAAAAATCCTCGATCCCAGAATAATCCTTGACGAAAAGCGTTTTTTCATGTAGAATAGGAATGTTCGACCTATGCCGAACGCCCGACAGTTCGAAACCATCCTGTCGAAAAATAAAACTATGGGAGACAAGTTCATGAAAGCTACCAAAACGACCAAACAGATCACCTTTGCCGCCGTGCTCGCCGCGCTCTATACCGCGCTGACCTTTTTGCAGGGCGTGCTCCTGCCCAGCTCGGTCACGATGGACGTCCAGTTCCGCATGTCCGAGGCGCTGTGCGTGCTGGCGATTTATTCCGCCGCAGCCATTCCCGGTCTGACACTCGGCTGTCTGCTGGCGAACCTCGTCACGTCCGCGACCGTCATGCCGCTCGACCTGATCTTCGGCACGCTCGCAACGCTGGCCGCGTGCTCAGCCATGTGGGCGCTGCGCAAGGTGCGCGTGTTCCGGCTGCCGATCCCGTCGCTGCTCATGCCCGCGCTGATGAACGGCCTGATCGTCGGCGGCGAGCTGGCCGTCTGCTTCGACCTGCCCTTCGGCATCACGGCGCTCTGCGTCGCCGCCGGTGAGGCCGGTGTGCTGCTGACGCTCGGCACGGCGCTGTGCGTACTGATCGACCGCCGCGGCAAGCAGTTTTTCCGCGCATGAGCCGCCCGCGGCTGCGGCGGCTCGTCCTCTGCGCGGTGCTCTGTGCGGTCGCGCTCGGCATCTTCGTGCTGGAGGCGCAGATCCCCCTGCCGCTCCCCTTCCCCGGCATCAAGCTCGGCCTGAGTAACATCGTCACGCTTCTGGCGCTGGCGCTGCTGGGCTGGAAGGAAGCGCTGGGGATCGTGCTCGGACGCGTTCTGCTCGGGAATCTTCTGCTCGGTCAGCCGTCGGCGCTGCTCTACGCGCTGGCGGGCGGCCTGCTCAGCTGGCTCTGCATGGCGCTTCTGAGCCGCGCACTGCCGAAGAATCAGTTCTGGGTCTGCGGCGTATGCGGCGGCATTGCGCACATCTGCGCGCAGATGCTCGTCGCGCTGGCCGTCACGCAGACGCCGCTGCTGCTCTGGTATCTTCCGCTCATGCTGCTGTGTGCCCTCGCGACCGGTCTGCTCACCGGCACGGCCGCGCAGCTGGCTTATGACCGCATCACCAAAAACAGGAGGAATTCATCAACATGAAAAAGACATTTGCGCTGCTGCTCTGTCTGCTCCTCGCGCTGAGCCTGTTCGCCTGCAAATCGCAGGACGCGCAGACGGACGAGCCGACGACCACCGCAGCACCCGCCCGGAGCGAAGCCGTCTCCGAGCAGGGCGAGACCGCTTCCGAGACGAAGGCGACGCTCGATTTCAACGGCCTGACCGGCAAGGGCTTCACGCTCGCCGATGTCGAGAAGGCCGAGGGGCGTTCCTGCGATTTCTCGTTCGACGAGAACGGCACAACCGTCTATGTGTTCAACGAGATGACCGTTGACCAGCTCTATTTCTCGCAGGTGCAGATCAGCTTCGGTGAGCGCACGCGCATTTCCTGCACGCTCTCCGGCGAATCCGTCACGGCCGACACGCTGAACGAATACGCCGGTCAGCTCACGAGCCTCTACGGCGAGCCGTCGACCGACGACACCGCTGCGCCCACGCTCTGGAGCTGGACGGACATGCAGGGCAATTACGCCATGCTGTCCATGATCAACGACACCACAATGCAGCTTGCGTACTATTTTATTGCCGAATGAATACCTTTTTAACCGTTAAAAATCTGCTTGCCCGCGGCGGCTACTCCTGCGTGATCGCCGACCGCGACCGCGTGATGACCAGCCGCGCGCACGGCATCGCTCCCCTGCTCGAGCGCGCCGAGCGCAGCGAACGCCTCGAGGGCGCATTCGTCGCCGACCGGATCATCGGCAAGGCGGCCGCAATGCTGCTCGTCGTGATGCGAGTCGCGTCAGTCTATGGTCAGGTCATGAGCCGCGAGGCCGAGGCGCTGCTTTCGGCAAACGGCATCGAGGTCGAATACGGCGCGCTGACCGATCACATCATCAACCGCAGCGGCGACGGGCTTTGCCCGATGGAGCAGGCCGTCCGTGACCTGACCGACTGCGCCGCCGCCCCCGCCGTTTTGAGAAGGCGGATCGAGGAGCTGCGGGCGCTTTGACCCGATCAAAAAAGCCCCAAGCACCGTGTGCCAAAAACGCACATCGTGCATGGGGCTACTTTCAGACCTTGGGAACCTCTGATTAAATTGCAAGAGCGGTCAGCGAGGGATTTTGTTCCAGATTGAGGTTTGGAAATCGCAGGAATCCTTTACGTATTTCAAGATTTTCAAACCGATAAGTTGGGGCAAAAGACCCGCTGAGCGCCGCTGCCGATTTATTCAGAGGTTCCCTTGGTCTGCTGTCCTTTCGCTGTGCTGATCGACGCGATCAGGAGGCGGCGAATCGTTCCGCAGGTCGTCTGCAGCATTCCCACACCGCCGTCATTCACGATCCCCGCTTTCACCAGCAGCTCCAGCCAGTACTCCGTTTCAAAGCATTCTTTCAGTGCAATTTGCAGCTTGGCAATAAAATCCGCCTTACCATGCGCATAGTGTGCCTCGCGGATATTCGCACCGATCGAGGTTGCCGAGCGCTCCAACTGATTCATAAGGCTGTAATGCCCTTTGATGGAGTCACACAGGCGGATCACGCTTACCGCAAAATCGGTCGAGAGCACACGCAGTCTGGATTCCGCCATCTCCGTTTCGCCCCTTTCTATTGTGAAATGTCCTTCGGACGTGAAATCGTGTTCTGCCGAACACGGTGAAATATTGCGTCTGCGCCGCAATGTGATAGGAAATAAATCCTCCCACGCCCGCAGGTATTTCATACGCCGAAGGCGTATTTCACGCCCGAAGGGCATTTCACAAATCCCAAAGGGATTTATTTCGTTGAAAAGAAAAGGTCTTTGTCGATTGACAAAGACCTTTTCTTTTCTGGAGCGGGTGACGAGGCTCGAACTCGCTACCTCCACCTTGGCAAGGTGGCGCTCTACCAGATGAGCTACACCCGCGATTTCGTAGATAATTTTATCATAAGTCTCGGGATTTGTCAAGACTTTTTTTGAATTTTTGCGAATTTTCTGTGCCCGGCCGCAGCCCTTTGCGGCACCGCTGCGCAGACGCTCCGGACGCGCCCGGGGGCAGAAGCCCGGGCAAGCGTCCTATTCCTCCGTGCTCTCCGACGGCTCGGGGTTCGCTGGGAAGTCCTCCTGCTGCCATTCATAGCCCTCGGCCAGCAGCTCACCCGCCGTCAGCAGCGTCAGCTCCTTCTCCCCGCGCTCCACGCTGCGCATCAGGTCAACGTAATAATACACACCGTCCAGACACACCAGATTCCACATGTGCTCCGTTCCGCCGCGCGTGCCCTCGACCCAGTAGCACTCCACCCCGACCAGCGAGCACTCGGCGTAAAACACCGACGCAAAGGACAGACTGTTCGCCTTTCCCTCACAGAGCAGGCTGTAGGCCGGCATGGTCGGCATCTCGTCGGAGACGGTATAGGCAAAGCGCGTGGTCAGAAACCGCACCAGCCGCGCCGCGCGCTCCTGCTCCGTGCCCTTCTTGCCGACGTAATTCGCCGCTGAGGTGAAGATCGTGTCGGTCTCGCTCTGATAGGTGCGCAGAACGTCGCGCCCGGCCGGATAAGTGAAGTGCAGCTCGAGAATGCGCGTCTCGCCCGTGTCGGGATAGACCTGCGCGTCGGTCTGCGGGATGGCCGCGACCTGATCGGGGTGCTCGATGCAGTAGCGCCGGACATACTGCTCATAATCCGTGTCCTGATAATCCCGGATGCGCAGAGTCAGCGCCGTCTCCGACGCGGCCAGCGCCCGCTGCACACGCAGCTCGGCCGCCTCACTGCCGTTGACGGTGATGATCGCGTTGATCTCCTTCTCCGACCGGCGGAACACCAGAGACAGCTCGATCGTTCCGGATTTCGCGTCGCCGCTCAGCTCCGCGTCGGCATAGTCCACCGCGAAGGCGCCGATGGGATCCTCCGCAGTGACGTAGCGCAGCGTCTCCTGCAGGTCGGCGTTGATGTCGCCGTCATAGCCGCGCACGGTCAGCGTGCTGCGCTCCGTCCAATTGCGGATGCACGAGAGCACCGCGCCGCGCAGCTCGTTCCGGTTGCCCACAACGACCGGTTCGTCGGCCGACTCGGTCTGCTGCGTAGGGAGCGGCTGCTCCTGATGCGTCCCGACGGAGAGATATTCATCTTTCACCCATTGCCCGCAGGCCGACAGACTGACCAGCAGCGCAGTCAGCACCGCCAGGGCGGCAAAACGCTTCATCGTGCGGCCTCCTTTCGCTCACCGTTGATCACAGCTCGTAGCGGTCATAGCGCTTGAAGCCGTCGCCGAGCACCTGCCGCGCATCCTGTAAAATGATGAACGCGCCCGGGTCAATGGAGATGACCAGCTCCTTCAGTTCCGCGAGCTGTTGGCGCTTGACGGCGCTGAGCAGGACGTATTTGTCCTTGCGGCAGTAGAAGCCCTGCCCCTGCAAAAGCGTCACGCCGCGGTCGAGCGTGCCGTCGATCGCCGCCGCAATGTCTTCATACTGATCAGAAATAATCAGCGCAACCTTTGCGTAGTCCATGCTGTAGACGACCTTGTCCACCATCACGGACGAGAGATACAGCGTAATGGCGCTGTAAAGCGTGTTGGTAAACTCGCCGTAGACGAGGCCGGTGGCAACCGCCGTGCAAAGATCCATGACCAGAATGATCTTGCCGATCGGGAAATTACGGAAGCGCAGCTTGAGCAGCCGCGCGACGATGTCGACGCCGCCGGTGGAGGCACCCGCGACAAAGACGATCCCGAGCCCCACGCCGACGCACACGCCGCCGATGAGCGAGGCCAGCAGCGGATCCATCGTCGGAACGGGAATGATGCGGGCAAAAAGGTCAAAGCAGACGGAGGTGACCGCCATGCCGAGCAGCGAGCCGAAGAAGAAGCCCTTGCCGATCGCCTTATAGCCGCAGAAGAACAGCGGGATATTGATGAGCGCAGACAGCACGCCGACGGTCATCCATTTGGTGTCGAAGGCATAGACGATCAGCATCGCAATGCCCGAAACGCCGCCGCAGTTGATGCCGCACGGCTCAAGGAACAGGTCAAAGCCCAGTGCGAACATTGCGCTGCCGACGATGATCATCAGCACGTTTTTGAGAACCTGCAAGTTTTTCTTTTTCATCCGTTCACAGCTCCAATTCCATCTGTTTTTCCTCCGCATCCTCCGGGCGCAGCAGCGCACCGGCGGCCGGGAGCGTGCGGGTTCGATAGCGCGCGGCGTTGACGATGCCGCTCCGCTCCAGCTCAACGGCGCGGCAGAGCGACGCCTTGCGCTTGAGCGTCAGGACGGCGACGCCCTGCGTGGCGCGGGTCGTCTTGGCGGCAAGCTGCACCGTTGAGAAGACCAGCGCGCGTCCCTCCGTGGAATACAGCGCGAGCTGCACGTCCTTGGTCAGGCGGAAAAGCGCTTTGAGCGGGCTTTTGTCGCTGTAAGCGCCGGTCAGCTTGCGGCGGTTGGATTTGGTCTGATAGGCCGCAAGCTCGACCTTGGCGACCTTTCCGTTTTCAAACACGAAGAGCACGCTGCCGCTGTAGTCCCCAGGCATACAGAGCGCAAAGAAATTTTCGCCCTCGTCAAAGCCCAGCTTGCCGGGCAGATAGTCGCCCAGCGCCGAGGCCTTGGTGTCCTCAAAATCGGCGCAGCGCGCCTTGTAGACCTGGCAGCGGTCGGAGAACACCATCAGCTCGGCCGCGTTCGTCGTCTCGCAGGAGAACAGCAGGCTGTCGCCCTCCTTGAACTTCTGCTCGTCGGCCATGCGCAGGGATTTCGGCGTGATTTTTTTGAAATAGCCCTCGCGGGAGACGAAAACCGAAACCGGATAGTCCGGCGTCTCCGGCTCGTCGTCCGGCTCGTAGCTGACGGAGTCATAGAGAATTCCGGTGCGGCGCGGCTCGCCGTATTTCTCGGCGATCGCGTTCAGCTCCTTGACGATCACGCCGCGCAGCTTCTTCTCGCTTTGCAGCAGGGCGTCCAGCTCGGCGATCTCCCGCTCCAGCTCCTCGACCTCCTGCGTGCGCCGCAGGATATACTCGCGGTTGATGTTGCGCAGCTTGATGTCCGCGACGAACTCGGCCTGCTGACAGTCGATGCCGAAGCCGATCATCAGGTTGGGCACGACCTCGCTCTCAAGCTCCGTCTCGCGGATGATGGCAATGGCCTTGTCGATGTCGAGCAGGATGCGCCGCAGACCCTTGAGCAGGTGCAGCTTCTCCTGCTTCTTCTGCCGCTGGAAGAACACGCGCCGCCGCACGCATTCCGTGCGCCACGCCGTCCACTCCTCCAGAATCTCGCGCACGCCCATCACGCGCGGCATTCCGGCGATGAGCAGGTTGAAGTTGCAGCCGAAGCTGTCCATCAGCGGGGTCGCGCGCATAAGCTTTTGCATGAGCTTCTCGGGGTCGACGCCGCGCTTGAGGTCGATCGTCAGCTTCAGGCCGGACAGGTCGGTCTCGTCGCGCATGTCGCTGATCTCGCGCACCTTGCCGGCCTTGATCAGCTCGGAGACCTTGTCGATGATTGCCTCGGTCGTGGTCGTATAGGGAATCTCGTAAATTTCGATCAGGTTGCCCTCTTTGACGTAGCGCCAGCGCGCGCGCAGGCGCACGCTGCCCCGGCCGGTGCTGTAGATGCGCTCCATCTCGGCCGCGTCATAGAGGATCTCGCCGCCGGTGGAGAAATCCGGCGCGGGCAGGTATTCCATCAGGTCGCAGTCGGGGTTTCGGATCCATGCGGCCGTCGCGGCGCAGACCTCGCGCAGGTTGAAGCTGCAAATGTTGCTCGCCATGCCGACCGCGATGCCCATATTGGCCGAGACAAGCACGTTCGGAAACGCCGTCGGCAGGAGCGTCGGTTCGAGCATCGTGTTGTCATAGTTGTCGACAAAATCCACGGTCTGGCAGTCGATCTCACGGAATATCTCGTTGCAGATCGGCTCGAGCTTGGCCTCGGTGTAGCGGCTGGCGGCGTAGGCCATATCGCGCGAATACACCTTGCCGAAGTTGCCCTTGGAATCGACGAAGGGCACGAGCAGCGCCCCGTTGCCGCGCGCAAGGCGCACCATCGTCTCGTAGATCGCGGCGTCACCGTGCGGGTTCAGGCGCATCGTCTGGCCGACGATGTTCGCCGATTTTGTGCGTCCGCCGGTCAGCAGCCCCATTTTGTACATCGTGTAAAGCAGCTTCCGGTGCGAAGGCTTGAAGCCGTCGATCTCCGGGATCGCGCGCGAAACGATCACGCTCATTGCATAGGGCATATAGTTGACGGTCAGTGTGTCCGTGATCGGCTGCTCAAGCACCTCGGCGTGCAGTCCCTCGACCTGTAAGTCGTCTGTTTTTTTGTGTTCCGGTTCCTTTTTCTTCCGTGCCATAGCTTGTTAACCTCTCAAATGCCTATATGGTATAGATTATACCAATTTCCAGAAAAAAAGTCAAGAAACCGACGCCCGGGGCGCAAAAGAGGCAGCCCGTCTTTCAAAGGCGGGCTGCTCTTTATTCGTTCCGATCAGGCATTCACGGAAGCCGCGAGGACATCGGCCAGCGCGGTGAGCTGCGGGAGCTGCGCCTCCGTCAGCGCCGAGCGCAGTGAGACGGTCTCGTCGAGCAGCGTCGTCTCGGGCAGCGCCGCAAGGAGCTGGCGCATCTGCTTCCCTGCCGTTGCGGCCCAGGAGCCGTTGTCGAGCACGGCGACGGTGCGGCGGCGCAGGTTGTGCGCGACGAGGTCGTGCAGCAGATCCTCCATTTTGACGAAGATCCCGGCGTTATAGGTCGGCGCGGCAAGGACCAGATGGCTGTAACGGAAGGCGGCGGCGATGATCTCGCTGGCTGCGGTGACGGAGACGTCGAAAACGGTCGTTTTCACGCCGCGCTCCCGCAGCATAACGGCCAGCAGGTCGGCGGCATTGGCCGTGTTGCCGTAGATCGAGGCATAGGCGATCGCGACGCCCCGCTCCTCCGGCGTGTAGGTGCTCCAGCGCTGATATTTTTCGACAAAGCGGTCAAAATCACGCCGCCAGACGAAGCCGTGCAGCGGGCAGACCGTGTTGAGCGGGACGCCCGTAGCCTTTTTCAGCAGCGCCTGCACCTGATTGCCGTATTTGCCGACGATGTTGCAGTAATAGCGCCGCGCCTCGTCGAGATAATCGCGGAAGAAATCAACCTCGTCGGCAAAGAGCGCGCCGTTCAGCGCGCCGAAGCAGCCGAAGGCGTCGGCGGAGAACAGAATGCCGTCCGTCTTGTCATAGGTCAGTGTGACCTCCGGCCAATGCACCATCGGCGCTGCAAGGAAGGTCAGCTCGTGGCGGCCGGTGCGCAGCATGTCGCCCTCCCTGACCGTGTGCAGCGGATTGCGGACGGGCACGCCGCCCTGAAACTGCGCGATCATGGCCGCAATGCGGTCGGTGCAGACGAGGGTCGTCTCCGGATGGCGCAGCAGCAGCTCGGCAAGCGTGCCGCTGTGATCCGGCTCCATGTGCTGCACGATGAGATAATCCAGCGGACGTCCGTTCAGGCCGTGCGCCACGTTTTCAAAGAAGACCTTGCCGACCGAGGGGTCGACCGTGTCAAGCAGGACGGTTTTTTCGTCCAGCAGCAGATAGGAATTGTAGGAAATGCCGTCCGGAACAGCATAGACGCCCTCAAACAGCGCCAGACGGCGGTCGTTGCCGCCGACCCAGAGCAGGTCGTTCTGAACCTTGCGAATGCAATACATAAAAACCCTCCCGAAAAATGCGGGGCAGACATTTATTTGCCTGCCCCGCGTGGTAATTTGATTACACGAAATGTCTCTTGAGCTGTGCGAAGCGCGGCAGACCGTCCTCGAACGGCATATTCGCATCGCCCTGGATCAGCGGCGCGCAGTAGTCGACGAAGTCCTTCGTGACGTTGTTGCCCTCTGCGTTGATCCACGAGGCGGGCACCTTCTGCTCGAAGTTTGCGACCTTTTCGAGGTCGAACAGCTCATAGTGGCAGACGTAGCCGTTCTCACGCTCGCAGCGGAAGCCGACCATCTTGCCGGATTCGCCCGCGATCGCGCTCTCGACGGCGACCTTGCCGGAGTTGAAGCTCTCCTCGATGTCGCGGCCGGAGGCGCAGTGCGCCGCGCAGCGCTGGAGCAGAGAAAGCTCGATGCCGCGCACCTTGGCGCCGGTCGCGGCCTTGACGATGCCGGCCAGACGGGCGGCCAGACCGCCGAGCTGCGCATGGCCGAAGCCGTCGGTGCCGGAGGTCTTCGCCTCGGAGACAAAGGTGCCGTCGGCGTAGTGCACGCCCTCGGAGACGGCGATCAGGCACTCGCCCTTGCGCTTATAGACGGCGATCACGTCGTCAAGGAACTGATCCATGCTGAAGTCGCGCTCCGGCAGATAGATCAGATCCGGGCCGTCGCCCTTTTCTGCGGCGAGGGACGCGGCGGCGGTGAGCCAGCCGGCGTGACGGCCCATGCACTCGACGATCGTGATCATGCCGGTGTCATAGACCTGGCAGTCGCGGCTGACCTCCATGATGGAGGTGGCGATGTACTTCGCTGCCGAGGAGAAGCCGGGGCAGTGATCCGTGCCGAACAGGTCGTTGTCGATCGTCTTCGGCACGCCGAACACGCGGCACTCATAGCCGACGGACTTCAGATAGCGGTTGACCTTGTTGCAGGTGTCCATCGAGTCGTTGCCGCCGTTATAGAAGAAATAGCGGACGTTGTATTTTTTGAAAACCTCGAGAATGCGCTTATAGTCGGTGTCGTCGACCTCGGGATCGGCGATCTTATAGCGGCAGGAGCCGAGGGCGGACGACGGCGTGTGCAGCAGCAGCTCCAGCTCGGCCGGGTCTTCCTTGCTCATATCCATTAGGCGCTCGTCGAGCACGCCCTTGATGCCGTGGAAGGCGCCGTAGACCTCCGTGATGCAGTCAGCCGCAAGGGCGGTCTTGATGACGCCGTAGGCGCTCGCATTGATGACGGCAGACGGGCCGCCGGACTGGCCGATCACGGCAGCGCCGACCAAAGCTTTGTTTTCAGACATAATTTCTGTTCCTCCTTGACGAGACTTCGCGGTTTTTCCGTTTGATCGCGAGCTATTATACCATAGCTGCGGATTGATTGCAAGGAATTTTGTTGCCGTTCGACAGAAAATCCGGTTGCTTTTTCCCCATATGCATGTTAATATAATATAGATTAACGCTTTTATGGGGAAGCTCCGCCAAATGCCTCAGAATGTTGCGGTCGGGCCTCCCTGCCTCTGGGGGAGAAAACATTGGGCAAAACAGATATTTCCTTGCTGGACATCATGCTGAAGGTCAAAAAGCACCTGATCTGGATCATCGTGGCCGCGCTGCTCGGCGGCGCAGGCGCATACGCGGTGTCCACATGGCTGATGACTCCGGTCTACACGGCCGACGCCTCGATGTGCGTCATTGCGGGCAAGCGCGAAAGCTCCACGCTGACGACAAGCGAGCTGGCAGCCGATAACAGCCTCGCAAACACCTACTGCGTCCTGATGACCAGCCAGCCCGTGATGGAGCAGGTCAGCGAAAAGCTGAACGGCCGCCTGTCAACCTCCGCGCTGACGGGCATGGTTCAGACGAACGTGGCCAACGACGCGCAGATCATTTATTTGCAGGTGAAAAGCTCCGATCCGCAGCTCTCGGTCGACATTGCCGAGGCCGTGCTCGAGGTCGCGCCCGAGGTCGTGCCCACGCTGGCCGGCGGCGGCAAGGTCAAGGCCGTCAACCATGCGCTCGGTGCGCCCAAGACCGCCCCGAGCACCCGCGGCAACGTCGTTTTGGGCATCTTCATCGGCGCGGTGGCGGCCTTCGCGCTGATCGTTGTGGCCGCGCTGTTCGACACGACGCTCTGGCGCGAGGAGGATCTCGAACGCGCCTTCCAGTACCCCGTGCTCGGCTGTATCCCGTCCATGACCGAGGGCGAGGGCAAGACGCCGCGCAAGAAAGGATAATCGCAGATGCTGTTCAAGAAAAGGAAAAAGAAAACCAACACGCCGAATCCGGTCAAGCCGCGTCTGAACGAAACCAGCTCCTTCGCCGTCAAGGAGGCCTACAACGCGATCCGAACCAAGCTGATGTTCTCCGGCAAGGGGGAGGTCTGCCCGGTTTTCGCCGTGACGAGCGCTCTGGCGGGCGACGGCAAATCGACCAACGCCGTCAGCATCGCGGTCTCCTTTGCCCTCGCAGGGCAGCGCGTGCTGCTCATCGACGCGGATATGCGCAAGCCCTGCATCCACCGTTATTTCAACATGGAGTCGCGCGGCGGCCTGAGCGAAATTCTGGCCGGACTGACCAGCGAGGTCAAGGTGCGCACCACGGACTGCAAAAACCTGAGCGTTCTGACGGCCGGTCAGCTCCCGCCGAACCCGGCCGAGCTTCTGGCCACGACCCAGATGGATGCTCTGCTGGAATACGTTCGCAAGTATTTTGATTATGTCATCATCGACACGCCGCCGATCAACATCGTCTCCGACGCAGCCGTGTTCGCCGAAAAGATCACCGGCTATATCGTCGTTACGCAGAGCGGCAAGAACCAGCTGCGCGACGTGTCCGACGCCGTGCAATACCTGAAGGAGATGAACGGCAACATCTCGGGCTTTGTGCTCAACGACCCAAACAACCGCGTCGACTCGCACTATTCGCACCGCTACAGCCGGTATTACCGCTATGGCAGCTATCGCTACGGAGAGTACGAAAAATAGTTTTTGGGATTGGGGGCGGTCATCCTTGCATATTGATTTTCATGCGCACGTTCTGCCCGGAGCGGATCACGGCAGCGCTGACCTGAAAACCTCTCTGGAGCAGCTTCGGCTGGCGCAGGAGGCCGGGATCGACACGCTGATCGCCACGCCGCATTTTTACCCGGCGCACGACAGGATCGACGAATTTCTGACGCGGCGGCTCGACTGCTTTGCGGAGCTGCGCGCCAACCTGCCGGAGCAGATGCCGCAGCTGCTGCTCGGCGCGGAGGTGCAGCTGTGCATCGGGCTGGAAAATCTGCCGGAGCTGGAGGAGCTTTGCGTCCACGGCACGCGCGTGCTCCTGCTGGAGCTTCCGCCGGTGTTCCAGCCGTACGCATACCGGGAAACGCTCGACGCGCTCGTCTATCAGCGCAAGCTTAAGGTCGTTCTGGCACACATCGACCGCTATGATCACACGGTCATCGATCCTCTGCTGGAGAGCGGCCTGAAGGCGCAGCTCAACGCCTCGTCCTTCTGCCGTCTGCGCACGCGGCGGCGCAGTCTGCGCTATGCGGCGCTCGACTGCGTTGTGGCGCTCGGCAGCGACATCCACGGCACGCAGACCGGCTACCGCGAGTTTCTGGAGGCAAAAAAACGCCTCGGCGCAGAATACACCCCGCTGATGCAGCGCACGCAAAGCCTGCTCGGGCTGGAAGCCGCTGCGAGGGCAGGCTTATGAAGCCCAATACATTGCCAATAAATGGAAGCGCCCTGCCGTTTGGCAGGGCGCTTCGAGCATTTTGGGAACCTCTGAATCAATCGGCTGCGGCGTTCGGTGGGTCTTTTGTCCCAACTTATCGGTTTGAAAATCTAGAAATACACAAAGTATTCCTGCGATTTCCAAACCTCAATCTGGAACAAAATCCCTCGCTGACCGCTCTTGCGATTGAACCAGAGCTTCCCTTATTTTGTTGCAGCGCGGCTCAGTCAATATTTTCAATCAGGCCGTAGCCGCCGTCGTTTCTCTTGTAGACGACCGCGAATGCGCCGTTGTTTTCCTCGTCCTTGAAAGCGAAGAAGGTGTGCTCAAGCAGGTTCATCTGAAGAATGGCCTCCTCGCGGGTCATCGGCTTCATCGGGAATTCCTTGAAGCGGACGATCTCAAAGGTGGTCTCCTCTTCCTCCGGAGCAAAGGAGGTGACCTCTGCGGAGCGCACAAAGGCGTCCTGACGCAGACGGCGAGCCAGACGGGTCTTGTTCTTGCGGATCTGCCGCTCGATCGTGGCAACGGCGGCGTCGATCGAGGCGAACATATCGCTCGTGGCCTCGCTTGCGCGGAAATAGGTGTTCGCGGCGTGGACCGTAATCTCGACCTGATTACGACCCTTTTCTACGGAAAAGGCGACAAGAGCATCGGCATCGTCCTTAAAGAAGCGCTCCAGCTTCATGACCTTTTTCTCGGCATAAGCATGGACGTTCTCGGGCAGGCTGACTTTCTTTTCGGTAAACTGGAATTTCATGGTAGTCGCTCCTTTCGTGTTGTGGGAAGCAAGAGCGCTTGCGTCGGATTTTTCTCTTGCTGGTTATATTATACCACAAAATTCCGAAATTTCAAGTCTTGTCTTTCGGTTTTGCAAGAAGCTGATCCATAATGACCTTATAGATGACCTCTGCCTTTTCGGAAAACGCCGTGGCCAAGCGGTGCGCCTGCTTCTGCGTGGGCGCCATCAGCTCGAGCTTGAGCAGCTCGCTGACCTCGTCGTTAAACGTCATGCGGACGGTGAAGTCCCCGGCGTCGCGGCGGATCAGCTCGGTTTTCACAAAGCTGCTGCGGCGCATCTCGCGGTTAAAGCGGTCGATCGCCGCCTGCGCCCGCTGCATCACGGGGAAGGCCACGGCGTCCTCCGTCACGGCGCAGGCCTCGCGCCCCTTCTCCGTGATGAGGTAGCGCTTGCCCTCCGTTTCCTCGAGATGTCCGCTTTCGACCATGTCCGGCACGGCCTGCGCCAGATCAAAATAGCTCAGCGTATCGTCCTGATAAGCCAGCTCATAAATTTTTTGCAGATCGACCGGGTAATTCACCCGCGCCATAATATAGAGAACCAGCAATTTTACATCCAGCATGTCGTGAATAAAGCCATACTCCATCCCGCGTCCCTCTTTCTTCCTCGCCAATTGCACACGAATTTCATCTTATCATATATTATACAAGGTTCGACCCGACTTGACAAGCGGCAAACGGGATTTTTTCGGAAACTTCTGCGGCATCCTTTCCCCGCTCCGCTTTTCCCCCGCAGAGCGGAACACCCGCGCCCCGCGCGGCATAGTCTGGGTGGAGGAGGTGAGCAGATGGAGCTTTGGATGCTGGGCGGCGACCGGCGCAGCCCCTGGACGGCGCAGACCCTGCGAGCGGCCGGTCACGCGGTGCACACGTTCTGTGTCCCCTCGCTGCCCGACGAGACGCCGCCGCCCGAGATCGAGCGCCTGATCCTGCCGATGCCCTGCCTGCGGAACGGCGCTGTTCCCGGCACGCGGCCGCTTGCGCCGCAGGAGGTGCTCGCGCATCTGCGCGCAGGGAGCCGGGTATACGGCGGGCTGCTGGATCGGCTCGGTCTGCCGGAGGGGATCAGGGCCGCCGAGCTTTACGGCTCGGAGCCGATGACCACGCGCAACGCCGTGGCCACGGCCGAGGGGGCGATCGCCGAGGCGGTGCTGCATTCGGACGGAACGCTGCACGGCGCGGCCTGTCTTGTGATCGGGTTCGGCCGCGTCGGGCTGGCGCTGGCGCAGCGGCTGCGCGGGCTTTCGGCGCACGTCACGGTCGCCGCGCGGCGCGTGGAGGTGCGGGCACAGGCAGAGGCACTGGGCTTCGGATCCGACGAGATCGGCGTCTATGCGCGCGGGACGGACTATTCCTATGTGTTCAACACCGTCCCCGCGCCGGTGCTGCCGGTGCGCCGGATGGCCTGCCTGCCTCCGGACTGTCTGCTGATGGAGCTGGCGTCCGCGCCCGGCGGATATGAACAGGCTGCTGCGAAAAGGCTGGGTCTGCGGACGGTGACCGCGCCGGGCTTGCCCGCGCGCTGCTGTCCGCAGGAGGCGGGCGACGCTTATGGGCAGGCAATTTTAAATGTTTTGGAGGAAGATCCATGAAACCGACGATCGGCTTTGCCATGTGCGGGTCGTTCTGCACCCTCCGCGCCGCGCTCGACGCCCTGCGCGTCCTCGCCGAGGACTATCGGGTGATCCCGATCTTTTCCGAGGCGGCCGCGTCGATCGACAGCCGCTTCGGCACGGCGAAGAGCTTTCTGGCGCAGGCAGAGGGCATCTGCGGCTATGAAGCGCTGCGCACCGTTGCAGGTGTCGAGCCGCTCGGCCCGAAAAAGCAGCTCGATCTGCTCGCAGTCGCGCCCTGCACGGGCAACACACTCGGAAAGCTGGCCTGCGGCATTGCCGACGGCGTCGTTCCCTTCGCCTGCAAGGCTCACCTGCGCAACGCGCGCCCGGTCGTGCTGGCGCTTGCGACGAACGACGGACTGTCCGGCAGCGCCGAAAGCCTCGGCAAGCTGCTGCGGCGCAGGCACTATTATTTTGTGCCGTTCCGGCAGGATGACCCGCAGAAAAAGCCCTATAGCCTCGTGGCGGACTACGCGCTGCTGCCGCAGACCGTCGCAGCGGCGCTGGAGGGGCGGCAGCTCCAGCCGCTGCTGCTATAAGAACTGTAATAGGAAGAATAGCTTCTCCGGGCATTGCCCGGAGGACTTTTTTGTGTTATAATAGATTTACTGATCCAAACTTAACACAAGGAGGCGACCGTTATGCCCCGTTTCAGTCTGATCGTTCCGGTCTACAAGGTCGAGGAATATCTGCCAAAGTGTGTCGAGTCCATCCGCGCGCAGAGCTGTCAGGATTACGAGCTGCTGCTCGTGGACGACGGCTCGCCGGATCGCTGCCCCGCGCTCTGCGACGCCTACGCCGCGCAGGATCCGGCGCACATCCGCGTGATCCATCAGCCCAACGCAGGCCCGGGGGCGGCCCGCAACCGCGGCATCGACGAGGCCGAAGGCGATTACATCGTTTTTGTCGACAGCGACGACTATCTCTCGCCCGAGACGCTTGAGGAGCTGAGCAGGGCGATCGGGCAGACCGGCGCAGACCTCTATCACTTCGGCGCGTTCGTGGAGCGCAACGGCCGCGTGATCGGGCAGGTGCGCGAGCAGGTGCCCGTCGATCACGTTACCGACCTGCGGCAGGCGCCGCGCTACTTCTTCGGCACGATGGCGCCCTGGGGCAAGGCCTATCGCCGCGCGCTGTTCTCGGACAAGTCGCTGCGCTATCCGCCGCAGGTGCGCTACGAGGACATCCGTCTGTCTGTCAAGCTTCTGGCGCGCTGCGAGCGCATCGTCTCGCTCGAGGGAACCTATTACCACTATTTGCAGCGCGAGGACAGCGCCATGCGCAACCGCAATGCAGACCGCAACGCAGAGCTGCTGACCGCCTTTGACGACATTCTCGCGTGGTACCGCGAAAACGGCCTGTTTGACGAATTCCGCGACGAGCTTTGCGCGCTGGCCGTGGAGCATATCCTGCTCTCTGCGACGGTGCGCGTGCTGCTGATCGACCCGCATCACCGGCTGATCGGGGAATTCCGCAGCTATGTTGAGCGGGAATTCCCGGACTATACGAGCAATCGCTACGTCGCCGAGCTGCCGCGCGCGCGGGCGCTGGCCTTCCGGCTGCTGCAAAAGCGCCGCTACGGAACGGTTCGCCTGCTCTTCGGTCTGAAGGAGCGCCTCGGAAAATAAAAGGCTCTCCGGAACCCCTCTGCCGTGCAGAGGGGTTTCTTTTTCCCCCTAACGGGTTATACTTTCCATGAATCCGCCGAAAAATCGGGCTGTCCGTTAAAATTCAAAATTTATTCATAGACATTCCGCTTGGAATCGGCTAAAATATAAGGAAAATGATACGATCGTCCGAAGGAGACTGAGAATGGGTAATTTAAAACGCAATGTCAACCGCTTTTTCCTGCGCAACCGGGACAAGGGCATCCCGAACCTGATGCTCTGGATCTCCGCGACCAATTTGGTGGTCTATCTGCTGTCCCTGTTCGGGCTGCAGAACGAGGTGCTCGGCGTGCTGTGCTTCGACGCAGAGAAAATCCTGCACGGGCAGGTCTGGCGTCTGGTCAGCTTTATGTTCGTCGACGCCGTGGGCTACTCCTTGCGCCAACTCGGCCTGCTGTTTTTCGTGCTGTTCCTTTATTTTTATTATTGGCTTGGGCGTCTGCTCGAAAACACATGGGGGACGTTCCGCTTCAACCGCTATTATTTCTCGGGCATCCTGCTGACATCGGTCGCGGCGCTGCTGGTTTACGTCATTTTTGGCGTGAATGTGCTCGTGATGCCGTATTACATCAACCTCTCGCTCTTCCTCGCTGCGGCCTGCCTGATTCCGGAGCAGCGCGTGCTGGTGTTTTTCATCGTCCCGGTCAAAATGCGAATTATGGCGCTGGTCAATCTGGTGCTGGTCGTGCTGGAGCTGGCGCAGCGCTATTATCTGTTCCACACCGCCCTTCCCGTGGGGCTTCTGGTGACAATGCTGTGCGTCGCGCCGGTGATCGCGCTGCTGAATTTCCTGCTGTTTTTGCGCGGGGACGTGCGCAATCTCTCGCCGCGCTTCGCCGGACGACGGGTGCGCAAGCGTGACTTCGTTAAGACGGACGCGCGCTTCACCGACGAAGATCGCCGCCGCGCCGAGTCCCACCGGAAGACGGAGCAGCCGAACGCCGACTGGGCGAAAAACTACCGCAGCGCCGACGGCGAAAAGCCCTATCACCACAAGTGCACGGTCTGCGGACGCACGGACACGAGCTGCCCCGGGCTGGAGTTCCGCTATTGCTCGAAATGCAAGGGCTATTTCTGCTACTGCATCGACCATATCAACAACCATACGCACATTCAATAAAGACTTCCCCAAAACAGAAAGAGATTAGGAGGAATCGGACATGGCAAAAACCGTGCTGATCGTCGAGGACGATCGCAATATCGCCGATCTTTTGCGGCTGTATCTGGAAAAAGAGGGCTACGAGGTCGTGATCGCGAACGACGGCCTGAAGGGCGTGGAGCTGTTCAAGAGCAGCCAGCCGAGTCTGGTGCTGCTGGACGTCATGCTGCCCGGCATGGACGGCTGGGGCGTCTGCCGCGCCATCCGCAGCGAGTCGAAAACGCCGATCATCATGCTCACGGCAAAGAGCGAGACCGAGGACAAGGTCAGCGGCCTGAAGCAGGGCGCGGACGATTACATCACCAAGCCCTTCGAGATGAAAGAGGTGCTGGCGCGCATCGAGGCGGTGCTGCGCCGCAGCGGCATCGAGCCGGAGAAGGCCAGCCGCCGACTGGTCTTTGATAAGCTCATCATCGACATGGACGCCTTCGAGCTGACCGTCGACGGCAAAAAGGTCCCGACGCCGCCGAAGGAGATGGAGCTGCTGTATCATCTTGCCTCCACGCCGAACCGCGTCTACACCCGCAATCAGCTGCTCGACGAGGTCTGGGGCTTCGACTATTTCGGCGACACGCGCACAGTCGACGTACACATCAAGCGTCTGCGCGAGAAGCTCGAGGGCGTTTCGGATCAGTGGGAGCTGAAAACCGTCTGGTCGGTCGGCTATAAATTTGAGGTCAACGAGAAATGAAAACCACCTATCGCAGGCAGTTTACCATGATCCTCTGTCTGCTGGTCGCGGCGATTCTGGTGATCGGTCTGTCGTTTCTGTATCTGTTCGACCGCTACGCGCAGGATCATCAGAAGCAGTCGCTCGACGACACGGCGCAGTCCGTGACGGAGCTGGTGCAATCTTATTCCGCGACCTATCTCAACAGCTGGGAGTTCCGGACGAATCTCGCCGTGGCGGCGCGCGCGTCCGACAACGACATTGTCATCTGCAACAGCGAGGGCGTAGTCTGCATCTGCATGGAGCGCAGCAACTGCGAGCACCTCGGCAAGCGGCTGGATTCCGACACCGTCGACACGCTGTTTCAGGGCGAGAAGGCCAAGCTGAACAAAGCCGTCTCGACGCTCTACGGCGACGAGCGCATGGCCTCTGCCATTGCCGTGCTCAACAGTGACGGCAGCCGACTGTGCATCGTGGTCGTCTCGGTGCAGAAGGCGGCGATCACCGCGCTGACCGAAAAGATGCTGCGTGTCTTTTTGCTGGCGGCCTTGCTCATTCTGGTCGCCGCGCTGCTGGCGATCCCCATCTTCACGCGCCGCGAGGCGCGCCCGATCCAGGAAATGGCCGCCGCCGCGCGGCAGATCGCCCACGGCAATCTGGATGTCCGCGTGCCGACCGGCAACGAGAACGAGGATCTGGAGGAGCTTGCCGTCGCGTTCAACAACATGACGCTGGCGCTGAAAAATTCCGAAACGATCCGCAACGAATTCGTCGCGAACATCAGTCATGAGCTGAAGACCCCGATGACCACCATCGCGGGCTATCTCGACGGAATGCTCGACGGCACGATCCCGCCGGAAAAATACCGCTATTATATGGAGCTGGTCAGCACCGAGGCGCGGCGGCTGTCGCGGCTGGTGCGCAGTATGCTGGATATTTCGCGCCTGCGCGATCAGGGCATCCCGGCCGATCAGAAGACGAATTTCGACATCTGCGAGGCTGCCGGTCAGGCGCTGCTCTGCTTCGAGCAGCGCATCAACCAAAAAAAGCTGAACGTCGAGATCGATATGCCCGACGAGGGGCTGACGATCCACGCCGCGCAGGATTCCGTGACGCAGGTGCTCTATAATCTGATCGACAACGCCGTCAAATTTGTCAACGAGGGCGGCACGCTCTCCGTGCGCATCCGCCGCCACGGCAACAGTGCCATGATCTCCGTCGGCAATACCGGCAAAACCATCCCGCCCGAGGAGCTGCCGCTGGTGTTCGACCGCTTCCATAAGATCGACAAGAGCCGCTCCAACGACCGCGACGGCTGGGGTCTGGGGCTTTATATCGTCAAGACCATCGTGCTGGCGCACGGCGAGGACGTTTATGTCACGAGTCAGGACGGCAAAACCGAATTCACCTTTTCCATGAGCCTCGCCAAATGATGCCCGAAAGGAGGGACCGACATGGCGGACAGGCCCAATCGCTTTGACCGCAGCGGCGACCAGCGCTGCTATTACGGCACTGGACGGCGTCCCGATCCGCCGCGATCCCACGCGAGACTGATTGCGCTGCTCCTGCTGCTGTTCTTCGGGCTGAATCTTGCCTCGTTTCTCGTGCTGATGCGCCTGTATCGGGAGAAAACCGAGCCGCCGGAGACGACCGACTCGTGGTTCGGCCCGCATTATGACGACAACGCAATCCTCGAGAGCAAGAAAAACGGCCATCGCCTTGAGCGTGAGCAGGTCTCGGCAAAGCTGGAGGCCTCGCTGGCGACCGTCACAGGCAGCGGTGAGGCGGTGACGGGGCTGGTGCTCACCGAGGATGGCTATCTGCTGATCCCCGGCGAAATTCTTGAGAATGCCGGGGCGCTCAGCGTCTCGCTGCCGGACGGGCAGCACTATGACGCAGACCTCGTCGGACGTGATGCCGCGACGGATTTTGCCATTTTGAAGATCAACGCCGAGGGGCTGACGGCCGTGGAGCTTGCCGACGGAACGGACGTCGGCATGGGCGACACGATCTATTCCATCGACGCCTCCGACGGCCATATCACGCAGACCCGTACCCTCAAGACGCTCGCCGCGACCGACGCCGAGGGGGACGTCTGCCGTCTGCTGCGCACGGGGCTTGACCTGCGCAAGGAGCAGCCCGCGGCGGCGCTGGCCAATAAAAACGGGCAGATCATCGCGATCTATCCGGGCGGAGCGGCCGAGGCCGAGGGGCTGACGCAGATGCGCGCGGCCATTCCGACGGCGCACGTTATAAACGTTCTGAACGACCTGATCTCCTACGGTGCGCCCGGCGGTCAGGCGACGCTCGGCATGGAGGTCTGCGCGCTCTCCGAGGCGCAGCAATGCTATTGGGGTCTGCCGGATGGCGTCGCGATCGAGCGCATCGGCGAGAGCAGCGGCGCTTACGCGGCCGGTCTGCGGCCGGGCGATCTGCTGATCCGCATCGGCGGTCGGGAGGTGCGCTCCGTCTGGGACTATCTGTCCGCGCTGGAGCAGCTCGAGGCCGGGCAGGAGGTGGAGATCACGTTCTACGCCGACGGCGCAGAGCAGACCGTCACCGCCGTGGCCGACGTCGCCGGAGAGGACGAGCAGCCGTATTTCCGGCATGGGGAAAAGCCGTCGATCCTGACGCAGTGAGGCGCGGGCCTGGCGCACAGTGAAATCCGGCCTTCGGCTTAAAGATTGCCACAGCCGCTCTGCGGCCTTGCAAGGGCAAGACCGGAAGGTTCTGCGGAACAGGAAGCGGAAACGTCAGCTTACGGCAACACAAAAGCAGCAGGTTTCACAAGGAAACCTGCTGCTTTTGCGGTTGAACTACGGTTCTATAATAAATGTTGGGGTCAGGTGATGAACCTGACCCCTTCGCTATAGA
>ENA-UOIY01000449-UOIY01000449.1-human-gut-metagenome-genome-assembly--contig:-P114-NODE-449-length-68576-cov-10.843727_pt1 | contig 68576 bp, 45 predicted proteins | sample MGYA00242335_ERZ723882 | MGnify/ENA metagenome assembly ERZ723882 | reverse complement strand
TCGTCGCCACGCTTCGAGAACCTCGATTGATGAAAATCAGTCGAGGTTCTTTTTTGCTTTCTACTCCATGATTCTGAAAACAGTATGGGCTCTTTTTTATTCCACGAGCCATTATGATGCAATATTTTGCCTATATTTGCGGACGTATCAAGAAAGAATGCAATGGCTGATGTGCAGAAGAACGAGATAGTCCGTTTCCGAGATGGGGATCGAGTGGCCTTTGAGGCGCTTTACCAGAGGTATTGGCGTAAAGTGCTTTCTTTCACGCGACTGTACATCAAGGACTCTTATGAACAAGAAGAAGTCGTGCAGCAGGTGTTCATCAGACTGTGGGAGAACCGGACGAAGGTCGATGCTGGCAAAGACTTTGACGGATTCCTTTTCATTGTCACACGCAATCTCATATTCAACCGTGCGCGGCATTCCTTTACTGCCGAATCGCTTGCTGACTTCATCGACGGAGCCGGCCCGGAGTTTTATCATGACATAGAGGGAGGTATTGATGCCGGATTTCTTCGTGAGGCCGTTGAACGACTTGTCACGGAATTGCCGCCGAGGCAGAGAGAGGCCTTTGTTCTAAGCCGGCGTGACGGAATGTCCATAAGGGAGATTGCCGGAGTTATGGGAATAACAGAGAAGGGCGTGCAACGCAATATAAACCTCGCCCTAAAGTTTCTTAAGACTAACCTGCCTCTCTTCCTCATATTCATGAATCTTTAATTTTTTTCTTGAAAACCGCTGTTCCGATGTGGTGCAGCACTTTCTTTTTGTGTATTTATGTCTGTTTAGAACATCTGTATCAACTTCTTGATAGACATAATATGGATTTCGACGAATACACAAGAAAGCAATGGAACTCCGCTACTGTGGAAAACTCTGCTGACGAGGCTATCGGCAAGCGGGTGTGGAAGAATATTGACAGGCGTCTATTCCGTTACCGGACAATATGGAAATGGCTTGCCGGTGCTATGGCGACGGCAGCCTGTCTCACTGCCTTTGGAATGTTCCTCTGGTTGGACAGAGATGCCGCGCAGAAAGAACTTGTCCCACAGCAGATTGTCTACTTGGCTGAGGCGAACGACTGTCTGGAGCTTCCTGACGGCTCACGTGTCTGGCTTGATGCCGGCAGTTCGGTCACCTATCCGGAGGATATGACGAATTCTCGCGTTGTCTCACTCTCCGGAAATGCTGTATTTGACGTGACTAAGAAGGAAAGTGGACAGAACTTCATCGTCAAGTTGTACGATTCTTACATCGAAGTGAAGGGCACCTCATTCTCCGTGAACTGGAGTGGGGACGACATCGTTTATGTTACGCTTTATTCTGGTGCCGTTGATTTCGTCGCGGAGACAACCGGGCAGAAAGTCTCTCTCACTCCGTCAAATCGTCTTGCCTTCAGTCCGGAGGCTTCTACAATCAGCATGGCACCGTTTTTCAATGGGATTTCATGGAAAGACGGAAACTATATCCTAGAGAACGCATCGCTTGGAGACATTGTCGAATTTATCTGCTGGAACTGGTCAATTAATGTCACAATGGGACCATCAATCGGGAACGGGCAGCGGGTGAACGGCAAAATAATGCACTCGGAGACACCGGGAAGTGTGTTGGACAAACTCTGTTTCATGCTCGATCTTGATTATGACAAGAGCGGGGATAACTACCTGATTCATAAATAATCCAATATATTATTACTGATAACCTCAAAATTATGACAGTAAAATCAAACCACATCCGCGTCATCAGGGCGCTGGCTGTTGCCATTCTATCGTTTGCCTCGTGCCTTGTGACAGCGGCACAGGTAAGTCTGCGCGGACAAATGACGGTGGAACAGGCAATCTTACAGATTCAGAAGGAGACTGACTATTCTTTCTTTTACAATTCTGCTGACCTTATAGGAATTGGAAGCCGGAATATTAATGTCTCCGGAGCGATAGAGACGGTTCTTGAAAGTCTCTTTACTGGAACAGCAATCACATGGCGTGTCCAGGATAAGGAAATCGTGCTCAAGAAAAATCTCGGCGAGCAGAAGAAAGACGATGACAAACGCTCGGTGAAGGGAATTGTTATTGATGAAGTGGACAGGACGCCGCTCATCGGGGCAACGGTTCTTGTCAAGGGCTCCGATAATGTCGCAATCACGGACATTGACGGAAAGTTCACTATTGACGGCTGTGACAACCGCACGGTCCTTGACGTTTCGTATGTCGGTTATCAGCCACGCGAATTCCGTGTCGGAAACCTCGGAGAGCTTGAGATTACTCTTACTTCAGCCAATGAACTTGAAGGAGTCATAGTCGTTGGCGCCGGAACGCAGAAGAAGGTCTCCGTGACAGGTTCAATCGTCGCTATAAAGGGTGATGCTCTCAAGGCACCGTCCTCCTCCTTGACCAACAACCTCGCGGGGAAACTCTCAGGAGTTATAGCCGTCACCAATAGTGGTGAACCAGGTTCTTCCTCGCAGTTCTACATACGTGGCATAAGCACATTCGGAGGTCGCTCCACGCCGCTAATCCTTCTCGACGGCGTGGAAATCTCGGCCGGAGACCTCGACAACCTGCCGGCCGAGTCGATTGAGAACTTCTCCATTCTCAAGGATGCTTCGGCCACGGCGATTTACGGCGCGAGGGGAGCGAATGGAGTCATGATAATCACGACAAAGTCTGGAAAGGAAAACACAAAGGCGAAGATTAACGCTTCCGTCGAGCAATCTTTCCTCCAACCTGTGGGAGTGGTAGAATATGCCGATGGACCGACTTACATGAAAACCTACAATGAGGCGCTCTTGAGCCGAAATCAGTCGGCTACGCCTCGTTACAGCGAGGCGCAGATTGCCAACACCGCAAGCGGAATAAACCCGTATGTCTATCCGAATGTCGACTGGTATGACCTGATGTTCAAGAAGTTCACGATGAGCCAGAGGGCGAATGTCAACATTTCGGGCGGCGGTTCAGCGCTGACATATTACATGAGTCTTCAGATGAACCATGACGGTGGACTACTCAACACGCCGAAGGCATATTCCTATGACAACAACTACAACCGATGGGCATACACATTCCAGAACAACATCGGCTACAAGATTACGCAATATACGAAGATTGACCTGAGGATGAACGCGCAGATTTCAAACATGAAGTCTCCGAACGTCAACTCCAATGACATTTTCTACCAGATTTTCAAGAATACCCCAGTGTCTTTCCCAGCAACTTTCCCTGCCGAGGATGGAGACAAGCATATCCGCTTCGGCTCAGCGATAATGTCTGCGGGACGCTACTATACGAACCCGTATGCGCATATGCTCAATACCTATAGGGAAAATAGGGCCAACAAGCTGAACATTTCCCTTAACTTCGACCAGAAGTTCGACTTCATCACCGAGGGACTCTCTCTCACGGCTCTCGTGAACTTCAACAACTACTCGCAGAACTATTTCACCCGGAGCCTCACCCCGTACTTCTATGCCGTCGATATGGCTAGCGTCTCGGAGGAGTTTCCTGAGCAGTATAGTACGACAAAGCTTCAGGAGGGAACAGAGTACATCTCGCAGTCGGACGTGACTCGCTATAGTGATAATGTATTCTACCTTGATGCGAGGCTCAACTATGCGCGCTCGTTCGGAAAACACAATGTGACGGCCATGGCGATGTACATGATGCGTCAGTACATCAGCTCCGTGCTTCCGCAGCGCAATCAGGGATTTTCCGGCCGTGCGACCTACGACTATGCCAATCGTTACCTCGCCGAGTTTAACTTCGGCTACAATGGTACGGAGCGTCTGGAGGCAGGTAAGCGCTATGAATTCTTTCCGGCGATGTCGCTCGGATGGGTGGCGAGCAACGAGCAATTCTGGACTCCTATAATCGATGTCGTGAACTATTTCAAGCTGAGGTCGTCATATGGACTTGTCGGAAGCGACGAGACCGGGCTCTACGCCGGTGCGCCTCATTATCTCTATCTCAGTAATGTCAACATGAACGGCGGAGGAAACTTCGAGTCTGGTGTCACCGGCGGCTTAAGTCAGCAGGGTCCTATGGTGAACTCGTATCCGGTTTCCAATGCCAGCTGGGAGAGGGCGACCGAGTTTGACATCGGCGTGGACCTTCAGCTTTTCAATCAGTTCAACTTCACATTCGACTGGTTCAGTAGCAAGCGCGACCGTATTCTCATGAAGAGGGCATCGTTCCCGTCGGTGCTCGGCTATCAGAACGCGATTCCTTGGGCGAACGTCGGAAAGGTCGACAATATGGGATTCGAGTTCAGCGCAAATTGGACCAAACAGATAAACAAGGACTGGTTTATAGACGCGAGGGTTAATTGGACATATTCGAAAAACAAGTATGTCTATGTAGACGAACCGGACTATCCTTACGTTTGGCAGACACAGACTGGAAAGCCGCTTGACGCGATGAGGGGATATATCGCTGACGGGCTCTTCGAAAGCCAGGCGGAGATTGACGCGAGCCCGGACCAGAGCATCTTCGGCAGCACCATCATGCCTGGTGACATCCGCTACCGAGACATCAATGGTGATAACAGGATTACTGCCGAGGATCAGGTCATGCTCTCGCCTTACGGAAATATGCCGAGAATCCAGTACGGCTTCGGAATCAGCGTGCAGTGGAAGGATCTCGACGTGAGTGTATTCTTCAACGGTTCCGCGAAGAGAAACATAATGCTCACAGGGATGTATCCATTCTGCGCGAACGATTCCAATGACAACAACCTGATGAAGTGGATTGCGGACAGTCACTGGAGCGAGGGCGCTGACAACTCAAATGTCCTCTATCCTCGTCTCGGAACGCTTTCTACTCAAATTTCCAACAATAACCAGCCGAGCAGTTGGTGGATGAGGGATGGTAGTTTCCTCCGCTTCAAGACTCTGGAGATAGGCTACAGGCTAAAGTGGTTTAGACTTTATTTCAGCGCGGATAATCTTGCCGTGTGGTCGAAGTTCAAGTATTGGGATCCGGAGCTCAGCTTCAATTCCTACCCGCTCCAGCGGACATTTAACATCGGCCTGCAGTTCAATTTGTAAAATCATAGTCATGAAAATCAATATAAGAAGAATATTGTCCGCGTTTGCGGTAATTGCCGTGGCTTCCTGCCGTTACCTTGATGTCGTTCCTCCGGAGCAGCCGGATCTCGATGACATGATGGTCGATGAAGCGACCACGACAAAGATGCTCTATTCCTGCTACTCCTATGCGCAGAATAATGTGAGCATGCAGCTTTCGGGAAACCTCGATATGGGTGCCGATGAATACGTAACCCCTCAGGAATGGGAAGCCTACGGTTCAAGGGTACAGTGGGATGCCATAACTCCGTCTTCCATAAACGGGGACAACGGATATGTTTGGAAAATATGGTATGACGGAATCGGCTACTGCAACCTTTTCCTCAAACTGATTGACGAACACAATCCACAGCTCAATCCGAACATGCGCGAGCAGTTCATCTGTGAGGTCAAGTTCCTCAAGGCCTACTACCACCTGCGACTTCTTTCGCTCTTCGGGCCGATTCCGATTGTTGACAAGTTCATCGATTCGGATGCGCCTAAGTCCGAATTTCCGGGACGTTCGCATTTTGACTACTGCGTGAAGTATATTTGTGACCTGTTTGACGAGGCTGCGGAAGGGCTGCCTATAAGTTATACAAACTCATCGTTTTACGGTCGCGCCACATCTGTCGCGTGTAAGGCTTTGAAGGCGAGGGCGCTCGTACTTGCGGCATCTCCTCTGTGGAACGGAAGTTTTCCGGATAGGGCATGGAAGAATATCGCGTATGAGACTCCGGGCTACGGAAAGGAACTCGTGAGTCATGAGTTTGACAGGAAGAAATGGGAAAAGGCACGCGACGCCATGGCGGAGGCAGTCAAGGCTGCGGAGGCCGCTGGAGCGGAGTTGTTCTCGCTTGAGGATTCCGAGACTTTGCGCGAGAACCAGAAAATCGGTCTTCCGGTGATTCCGGGGCTTGGTTCAGACGCTGAGGCGGAGGCTTTTCGGAAGCAGGTAGTACTCATGAGATATGTGATGTGCTCCTCTCCGAATGATGGTAACACAGAGACTGTCTGGGGATTTGTAGTGCAGGGCGGCATCGATGTCAACAATACCTTTATGTCCTCTATTCCTCATTGGGTGCTCAGAAACGATACTGGTGCCAATGTAGGTGGCTGGGGCGGACTCTCGCCGACACTCTACACCGTGGAGCATTTCTTCACTCAGAACGGCTTCCTTCCCGAAGACGATCCGTCTTTCTGGCCAGAATCGGAGTACCACACCTCCGCTGGGCTCACGAATCCTGACATAACGAAGATCAATGTCCGCCGCGAGCCGCGCTATTATGCCGCAATATCATTTGACGGGGACGAATATTCGACGAAGACTGCGGCAGGAAATCCGCTCTATTGTGAAATGAGGAACAACACGAAGACCGGTTATGACGCTGCCATCTGGGGCACGAGAAATTATGTCGTGACGGGCTGGCTCAACAAGAAGTGGGTTCATCCGAACTTCCAGTATACCGGTACGGGCTGGAGCAACAACTACGCCTCCTGTAAAACTCCTTTCCCGATTGTCCGCCTTGCGGAGATGTATCTTTCGCTCGCTGAGTGCGAAGCGCAATGCGGCAACGAGGCTGAGGCCATAGTTTATATGAACAAGGTACGCAAACGCGCTGGCATAACCCCGTGGACTGAGGCTCTGCTTGCTGAGAAGGGCAAGACCGCGCTTCAAGCCGTGATGGACGAGCGCTTTGTCGAGTGCTACCTTGAGGGATACCGTTACTACGACCTGCGTCGCTATCTTCAGGGACGCGAGAGGCTTTCCTCCGGCAATTGGAAAGGACTCAATGCAGTCCAGACCTCCCCGTCCTTCGCCTCATTCAACGAAGTGGTTGATATAAGCCAGCCGTTCAGCTGGAACGACAGGATGTTCCTGCTGCCGGTCTCAAACAATGAGGTCTATTCCAATCCTAACATGGTCCAGGCTCCTGGATATTGATGAGAGAACATTGAAACGAATAACAGCGATGAAAAGAGTATTATTAGTAATCACCACATTATGCGCACTGCTCCTCCTCTCCTGCAATGAGGACTACAAGCTCTTCCCAGACAAGTACAACCGCATCCTTTCGCTCAAGAACAGCGGTGTGAGGGAGCTGCGCAGCGGAAACACCGTTAAGGAATACAAGGACTCGATTCTTGTCCTCAAGGGCGGTGGCAACCCCGACAACGACGCATTCGCGAGGATTGAGGTCATGGAACTCGGAAAGGCGTGTGAGACTTTCGGGTATGAGGGCGGGAGCATTGAGATAATTGCTTCGGAGTCATATTCGATAAGAGGCGGGGACGACATTGTTCTCGAAGGCAGTACGCGCAGCCGCTATATCCCAATAACTTTCTCTCCCGAAAACATTTATCATCAGGCCCTGAAAGCTAAGGGCAAGACACTTGTGCTTCCGGTGGTTCTCCGTAGTGAAACTGACACTGTGAACACCTCAAGCAGCACGATTCTCTGGAAGTTTGACATCAACGGGCCGAAGGTCGTCTGGCCGGACCGCTCCGACATCAGCGAGGAGATTTCTCTGAGGGAGATAGATTGTGACATAGAGGCCAAGGTCGAGTACAGCGAAAGCAATCTCTCCACCTTTGTCGGAAAGATTGTTAGGGTAGGGCTTGAGACGCTGGTGGATGAGTACAACAGCAAGAATTCCACTTCCTACAAACTGCTTCCTGAGTCTTCGTGGTCTTTTGACGGTGTTGACGTCGAAGCCAAAAAGGAAATAGTGAAAGGCAGGCTGCATCTGAGCCGTGAAGGTCTGAACTCTGACGAGACCTATCTTCTTCCGCTAAAGTTTGACGCCGCCTCATTCCCGGTCGGAGTTTCAGAGGAGGTCCGCTATCTTGTTGTTACCAATCCGAAGTATGTCTACCGTCCAGTTGACCGCAAGGACTGGAAACTCCTCTATGCCAATTCACAGGAACACTGGTATGGGGCAACGCTTGATTTGCAGTGGTTTGCCACTTATGCCTTTGACGGAAGACCGGAAACCACATGGGGAACGCAATGGAGTGGGGACAACTCCAATCCGTCATGGGATGACTATGAGTATGACCCTGCCGACAAGAACTTGCATTCGATTGTTCCTACTCTGTTCCAGGGATGTCGTGAGGTCCCTAATATCATTATGGTGATTGATCTGGGACGCGAATACAATCTCGGCGGCGCAGGAATCCTGCAATCGACCAAATCTGAGGAGCAGAAGGTTAAGAGATGCGAGGTTTATGCGGAGTCGGCCTTCGAATTTAAGACCGTGCGGGAAGGTGGCACCATCGCCAATTATAACACTCTCGATGAAGGAAATGATTGGAAGTTTTTCACTACCATCGAGACGGACAGGCCGGTCAAGGAATATTGGTCGCATGTGCAGACAGCGGTGAAGGGGCGCTATGTGAAGATACGTCCGATTGAACTGTTTCCGGGTCTTGATCCGAAGGCCGTGAACATCGCCGAGTTCTATGTCAGCGAGCTTGTGTCCATCGATGGCTATCCGGTAAAATGAAAAAACCGAATAAATAAAGTGCCTTTGGTTGAGAAGAATAACATATAATAACATCTAAACAAATGAGTATGAAATCAGAAAAATTTAACCTCTGTGGGAGGAATTATTACTCTCCGACAGTTGTTGTGGAGTACGTCTTTACAGAATCAGGATTTGCAACATCGGACAGCCGTTTTGATGGGACTAACGGAACCGAAATCTTAAGTACAAACGAGTATGTTGAACTATAATTGAAGGAGAAAATAGCCATGAAAAACATAATTTTTGCCGCCACTGCAATGATTGTAGCCATGAATGCTGTTTCATGCTCGAAGGTTGCGGGAATTGAGGAAAATCCGTCATATACATACAGATTTGCGGTAGTGAACGAGGAACTTCCGTCCGTTAAGTCAAATATGAGCGACGACCATCTCGTTTTTGAAAAAGGTGACTATCTCGGATTTTCGCTGGAAAAAGATGGGCGGATTGTCGATGCCCAGAGGACACCCATACAGACAACCGAGCCACGTCCGATTTTCGGGTTTACTACAAATCATCAGATGAAGGCCGGTGACCGTATATACGTGGTATCTCCGCGTGTACTCCATATAGATGGGGGAACTGACCGGCGGGAACCTGTCAATGCTGATCCGATGCAGAGCATAACAATTCCGCTTGTGCAGACCCATAAGGGAGGCAAGTTTGACGGAGCTGCGATGCCGATGGTGAGCGTGCCTTTCACTTTTACAAAGGATATGCTTGTGGGGGCGGACAATCAGCTCCAAGAGGTGAAGTTCCTCAATCTCGGTACACTGCTTGATTTCCGGGTATTTTCGACAGATGGAACATATCAGGGCGAGATTGTCCGGGATGTGATTTTCGAGGCGGACAAGAACATCGTCGGCGAATTCAAAATAAATGTGCAGAATGTCAACCCGGATGATGAGAAAACGCTTGCCATTGATCTCACCTCCGCGAGGGCTGAAGGCGATTTCGCCGCGCCTCTGACAAATGTGGCGAGGACGGAGTCTGACGCCGTGGTGGGCGCGGACAAGGACAATTCCGGCTCTGTGAGGATGGTCGTGGCTCCTGGAACATACACCGGAAAGGTAAAGGTCAGGACGGACAAGGCCTATTATGTGTTTAATCTGTCTACTGCAAGGACATTTGATCGCAATGGGATATATCCTCTCGGCCTCAATCTTGCGAACGCTACACGGGTTGTGATGGAGACTGTTGACAGGAGGGACTGGGGTGTGAAGTTCGTGAACAGTTACTATTCGGATATGAGCATGCGTCCGGAGAAGATGTATGACGGTGACTTGTCCTCCGAATGGGTTAATCCGTGGAATATGCCTCTTGTCGGTGCGGAAGAGGATGATTTTAATTATGAGTGGAGCAGTAATGAGTGGAGTGTTCTTATCGGCGAGGACAGGCATCGCGACATCCCTAATATTGTTTTTGTGTTTGATTTCAAGAAAAATATTGAAATCGGGCGTATCGGCATCGGAAAGTCTCCTCTTGACTGGCCTTACAACCAAGATCTCCGTAGTTGTGAGTTTTATGTCGGAACTGTATGGAATTTCAAGAGCTTTGATGGAAACAAGAATTCTAATTGGCCGGGCGGAGGAACTCTTGAGAACTACAACACAGCTAACGATGACAATGACTGGAAGCTTGTCCTGGAAGCGACTGATATTCCTAAGGAAAACGGAATATTCTGGTACGACGTTCCGGAGACTGTAAGCAAGGCCGATAGGACAGGACGCTATCTGAAGATTCGCCCGACTAAGGGCTACCGCGGCAACACTGCTTGCGAAATCGCTGAGATTTATGTCGATGGCATTGTGCAAGGGAATACCGCTGATGTGGAATAATGCAAAAGAAGTAAACATACAATGAAGATTATAAGAACATTTTTAGGTAAGGTACTCTTGTGCACAGTGGCACTGCACCTTGCTGTTGCCGCTGGAGGAACGGTTCTTCTTGCCGGATGCACGAGAGAAAATGATGGCTCCGACAATACCAAACCGGTGGACAAGCCTTCCGTAGAGGATGGGCAGGGTGGCTATCTCTTCGCGCACATGACGAACGCGAACTACGGCTCGCTGTTCTACTCGATTTCCCGTGACGGGCTCAGTTGGAAGACGCTGAATGGTGGTAAGGTTATTCTTGAGAGCTATTATGGCCATCCTGACATCTGCGAGGGACCGGACGTGTTCGGGAAGGCTGACAGAAGGTGGTATATGATAGGAGTGGTGCGTGGATCGTCGACAGAGTCGTTGGTGCTCTGGCACACGACAGACCTCGTCGTATGGAAGAATAAAGTTCTCGACGGTGAGAAGTTTGTCGTGGATCATCTCGGCGTATATAATGAGATCCCGTTCGTGGGAGCGCCGAAAATGTTCTATGATGAGGACAGTCACCAGTTCATCATCACTTGGCATGCCGGCGAGTATTACAGGAAAAGGCAGGAGGCTAAGACCGATGAAGAGCGTGACATGTACGATAGAAAAAATTGGGAGACCATGAAGACCTGCTATATTCTGACCGAGGATTTCGTGAATTTTACGAGGCCGAAACGCCTCTTCGCGGCCCAGGATGGCGGTGACCTTGCCCCGATTTATTTTACCGGTGCAGATTCCGATATCGCACTCATTGATGTGATAATCAGAAAGTTCAACGGTAAGTATTATGCCATTATGAAGGACGAACGCTGGGAGGACAAGGCTCCTAAGACCCACAAGTCCATAAGGATTGCCTCGTCGGACAATCTGCTCGGCCCTTACTCCAACCCCGGGCCTTCCATAAGTCCGAACTGGCGCGAAGCCCCGATTATAATCCTCACTCCGGAGGGCAAATTTAGGCTCTACTACGAGAATTATGGCGAGCATGTCTATGAGATGCGTGAGGCCGTGGCGATTCAGGGCGCACCGTGGAAGGATGCGACTGGCTTCTATCCTCCGAAGGACGGCCGCCACGGCTGCATCATCCATGTCGATGAGGAAACTTATCGGAACATCGAAAAAAGCTATAAGTAGTAAATCGAATCATCTCTCTTGTTGAGAATGAGCTGGATATCAAGAATATATGAAGAAAATATATCCCATTTTCATCGTCTTCGCACTAATCGTGTCATGCACCTCTCGTCAGCCGCAGGCAGTGAAGCCTCCTCTTATGGGCTGGAGCTCGTGGAATGCCTATATGGTCGATATTTCCGACTCCATAATCATTCATCAGGCCGACCTTATCGTCAAACGTGGACTTAAGGACGCCGGTTACGGAAACGTCAACATCGATGACGGATTTTTCGGCTACCGCGACCAGCGTGGTTATATGATTCCGCATCCGCAGAGGTTTCCGGGTGGTTCAGCGCAGATGCGCTCCATCTCCGACCACATCCACTCTCTCGGCCTTAAGGCCGGAATCTATTCCGACGCCGGAGACAACACCTGCGGGTCGAGCTACAACAAGGACCTGAACGGAATTGGTGCGGGTCTCTGGATGCACGATGTTCAGGACGCTGACCAGTATTTCAACAACTGGAACTTCGACTTCATCAAGATTGACTACTGCGGTGGCATTCATCGCCGTCTTGAGGAAAAGAACCGCTATGAGGAAATACGTCAAGTGATTGACAGTGTGGCGGGCAGGCACATCGACATCAATGTATGCCGCTGGGATCATCCGGGGACATGGGTTGAGAAGATTGCAGACTCGTGGCGGATTTCGGGGGACATACGTCCTGTCTGGTCTTCGGTCCGGCACATCGTGGAGAAAAATCTCTATCTGTCAGCTTATGCACATGACGGGCACTACAACGACATGGATATGCTCGCGGTAGGCTACAACATCAAGCCTTCTCCGTTCTGGGAGGACGGGCTCGGACTTAGCTATGCCGAGGAGGAGGCGCATTTCGGGATGTGGTGCATAATGAGCTCACCGCTGCTTCTGGGCTGTGACATAGAGTACATTCCGGAGGAGACTATGCGGATAATCACCAACCCGGAATTGATTGCCGTGAATCAGGACCCGCTCGGGCTTCAGGCCCATGTGGTTCAGCACGAAGGTGAGACCTATGTCTTCGCGAAGGATATCCTGCGTTGCCACGGAGGTGCGAGGGCCGTCGCGCTCTATAACCCTTCGGACTCGGCCGCCTCGTTCAGCGTGCCGGCCGACGTGCTGGAGTTCGCCGGGGAGATGAAGTTGCGCGACCTCAACCTGCGATCCGACCTTGCGCCGTGCAGAGTCATAGAGATGACACTTCAGCCTCACACAGCGAAGATTCTTAAGGTAGAGGGTGAGCGGATTGAACCTGTCCTCTATGAGGCGGAGTGGGGCTATTGTCCGGACTTTACCGCAATACGCGGGACGGGCGTGAAGTACATCCCTGTCGAGGGGGCTTCCGGACGTGCCGTGGCGACGAACCTCGGAGACTCCCCGACGAATTATCTCGAATGGGCAGACGTCTTCAGCCTCAAGGGCGGGAAATACAGAATCTCCGTTCGGTTTTCCTCGCCTGAAGCGGTTGATTTTGATCTGGTTGTGAACGGAAAGGCGCATCACGCATCGGTTGCCACGACGGATTCCGCATTCGTGGAGATTCCGTTCGAGGTGGAGTTCCTCAAGGGGGAGAATGATGTTCGCATATCGGGCGGGACCTCATCGAAGGGGGCCTTGTCCTGCCTGAATGTTACAAAACTATAATAATTTAAAGAATTTGAGTTACAGACCGGTCAATGACGAGGCCATGAGTCAGGGCACGCGCTGCCGTCAGCTGGCCGAATAGGCCGTCGAGGCATGTCTTCCTTCGTCACCTTGTTGACCTGACGGTTTCTCACACCTCTAAGAAAAATTGAAAATGAAAAGATTGTTTGTTTTCCCGACAGTGATTCTGTTGGCCTTGGCTGTTTGCTGTAGTCCTGATGATGATATCGTGAAGCCGAACGAAAACAGCCACGCATATTGCGGGGCTCTGAGGAAAGCAGGCGTTCCCGTCAAGGAGATACCGCATGAGACAGGTGGTCATCATTGGGGCCAATGGCAGGATTTTCCGGCTTCGATGTTCGAGTGGATTGCATCGCTTCATGCAGAGTAATTGCTGCGTATATGTTACATAACTGCGGGACCGGATTGCAAAATATGCCGTGAATGGTTATATTTGTGTAGGAATATCATATATATAATATTTATTACATAGATTTGCTTCAAATGAAAATTAGACACATCCTATTTTGCGCGACGGCTCTATTCTCCGCATTTCTCTATTCTGCTAATGGCAATGTGATTTCAATGACGACGGATGGCGACCATCGTCCCTCCGCTAAGATTACGGAGTTCAGGCCCGGAGAGTTGTGGAAAGATACTGATGGCGTGGCAATAAACGCGCATGGAGGCGGAATCATGTTCCATGGTGGAAAGTATTGGTGGTACGGCGAGTACAAGACGGAGGGGGAGGCCGGCAATCTGGCTCAAGTGGGAGTCAGTTGTTATTCTTCGGATGATCTTTACAACTGGAAGAATGAGGGCATAGCATTGGCCGTAAGCGATGAACCTGGTTCCGACATTGAACGGGGCTGCATTCTTGAACGTCCGAAGGTCATCTATAATGCCCTTACGGGCAAGTTCGTGATGTGGTTCCATCTGGAGTTGAAGGGAAGCGGTTATTCAAGTGCGCGCAGTGGAATTGCAGTAGCGGATAGGCCGGAAGGCCCTTTTTCCTTTGTACGCAGCACCAGAGCTGTTCCCGGCAAATGGCCGTTCAACAAAGACGAGTTCCCTGATGAAAAGGGCTTTCTTGCCAGAGATTTCGAGTCTGGGCAAATGTCCCGTGATATGACCCTATTTGTCGATGACGACGGCAAGGCATATCAGCTGTCCGCCTCGGAGGACAACTGGACGCTGCATATAGCTGAACTGACGGATGACTATTTGGACTACACCGGAAAATATGTGCGCGTGTTCCCGGATCGTCTCATGGAGGCTCCTGCTATATTCAAAAAAGACGGAACCTACTATTTTATGGGGTCGGGATGCACAGGTTGGGCTCCCAATGCGGCCCGTAGTGCGTCCGCGCCGTCAATCTGGGGACCATGGACTGAGCTCGGAAACCCGTGCGAGGGAGAAGGCTCTGAGCTGACCTTCAATTCCCAGAGCTCCTTCATACTGCCGGTTGCCGGCAAGGAGAACACCTTCATCTATATGGGCGATAGATGGAATCCGAAGAATGCCATTGACGGGCGCTACGTTTGGCTACCGATTGAATTTGACGGTGACCGTTTCAAAATCCGCTGGCGTGACAGTTGGGGATTTTAAGGTTTCTTAAAACGAACTTCCACCGATGAAGCCGCGGAGGAGGGATGTGGCAGGGACATCCTTGTCGGATACGGGGAAGAAGTAGTAGAGGAATTTCAGGAGGCGATGTGCCTCGCTGTACTCCGGACAGTTCTTTGGGATTGTCCGGAGAATTTGTTCCGCGTGGGGGCGAAGGACGGCGAACTCCACGAGGTAAGCGGAGTTGAACAGCACATCGGCGTTTTCTTGAAACGGATAGATCCACTTCACCTCGGCGCGGCGCACGTTCGGCCAGTTGCTGATGGTCTCCTGCGGGCTGAATGCGCCTTTGTTGTAGTCGCGGACGATTCGGCGGAGGAGGCGGTTGTCGCTGGTCGGGATGCAGTTGTGGTCGTCAATGGAGATGCTGGTGATGGTGTTGATGAAGATGCTGAATTTGCTCGCTGCCGGCACCTGGTCGGTCAGACGCGGGTTAAGGGCGTGGATTCCCTCAACGAGGAGCACCGTGTCAGATTCGAGCTTCAGGGTCTTGCCGTTGTACTCGCGGATTCCAGTCACGAAGTTGTATTCTGGCACCTGCACCGTCTCGCCGGCGAGAAGCCTGAGGATGTCCTTTTGGAGGGCTACATGATCGACGGTGTCGAAGTTATCGAAGTCGTAGTTGCCATCGGGTAGCTTCGGGGTGTCGAGACGGTTTACGAAATAATCATCAGTGGAGAATGAAATCGGGTGCAGTCCGCAAGCCTTGAGCTGGACGCTGAGCCGCTTGCAGAATGTGGTCTTTCCGCTGCTTGTGGGCCCCGTGATGAGCACGAGCCTGACAGGGGAGGCGGCGTGGAAACGCCTGTCGATTTCTTCGGCAATCTGTACTATCTTTTTTTCCTGCAATGCCTCCGCGACCTGAATCAGTTCGCTTGCCTTGCCCTTCTGACAGGCTATGTTCACATCGCCGACGCTGTCGAGCTTCATGATCGCGTTCCAATGTATGTTCTCTGCGAAAACTTCAAATGTCTTAGGCTGTTCGAAGAAGGGGGCAAGCTGCTCCGGGTGATGGCGGTCTGGAACGCGCAGAAGCATTCCGCTGCGGTATCGTTCAAGTTCCCACACATCGAGATAGCCGGACGACGGAACAAGCGTGTCATAGTAGTAGTCGGCGCTGCCTCCAAGGGTATAGTAGTCCACATAGACCGGTCTCGTGGTGCCGATCAGTTTCGTGACATCGGAGCGTCCGTCCCTCGCGAAAACGGACGTTGCTTCATCCGCCTGCACTTCCTGCCTGTAGAACGGCAGGTCTTCCTTCACGATTTCGTGCATCCTTTTACGGATTCTCGCCACGTCATCCGCGTCTGTTCCGAAGCCGTCGGGCTTTATGAGCGAGCAGAAATATCCCTTTGAAATCGGGCGGCGCATATAAATCCTGCATCCTGGGAATATGTCCCTCGCGGCCTTGCTCAGCAGAAAGCAGAGCGAACGGCAGTAGGCGCTGCGGCCGCTGTAAGTGCGGTAGTCGAGAAATTCGATGTCCTTATTGTTGTAGAGCCTGAACCGAAGCCCTTGGACGACATTGTTGACCTTTGCCGCGACGATGGGGTAGGGTTTGTCGAAATTAAACTCATCGACTGCATCAAGCAGGGTGGTTCCCTCTGGAAATTCCCTGAATGTGCCGGTGTTCCTGCAGAATACCTTGACCATTTATATATTACGTTAAAGACTTTGCCGTGCCGGAGCGGATATTTCCGAAAAAATCGACTCCTCCGCTCATTTCCTTCGCAAAAATAGGAAAAATTATGCTAACTTTGCATCTCAGAACTGAAGAAGCCGATATTTTTATATTTCGAATCAGATCGGCCTCGGATGAATCCAAACTTTAAACATATTATAATGAGTACAGTCCACATTATCGACCACCCGATGATTCAGCACAAGCTGAGCATCATGCGTGACAAGAACACAGGTTCAAAGGATTTCAGACAGCTTCTGACGGAAATTTCACTTTTCATGGGTTATGAGGTCACCCGCGACCTTCCGCTCGACTACAAGGAGATAGAGACGCCTATCTGTAAGATGAAGGCACCGAAGGTTTCCGGTCGCAAGCTTGCGATTGTCCCTATTCTTCGTGCCGGAATGGGTATGTTGGAAGGAATGCTTACCTTGATACCTGTTGCAAAGGTCGGACACATCGGATTGTACCGCAATGAGGAGACACACGAGCCTGTGGAGTATTTCTGCAAACTCCCTGAGGATATCCAGCAGAGGCTTGTCATCGTGACAGACCCTATGCTCGCTACGGGCGGAAGCTCCATCGATGCGCTGACGCTCCTGAAGAAGCACGGTTGCACAAATATCCGCCTTATGTGCCTTGTCGCTGCTCCGGAAGGTCTTGCAAAGGTGCAGGAGGCTCATCCTGATGTCGACATCTATGTCGCTGCCGTTGACGACCACCTGAATGAGAATGCTTATATCGTGCCGGGTCTGGGAGACGCAGGCGACCGTATTTTCGGAACGAAATAAAAGCGGATTGCTGCGTTGCGGGTCTTGATGAAATGCTCACAACCCATTAGGTTGCTGCGCTTTCATCTTCAACCTGCGCCTTGCACTCCATCTTTTATTTCGTCCCTCAATCTAAGCGGGATTCTCGTAAAAGCGGATTGCTGAGTGTAGTCTTCTGATAAAGTCAAAGGTTGGCTTGGAATTTTCCTTGCCAACCTTTTGCTTTATATGGTATTGCTCTTTACCAGTGCGGGAATAGCTTATTTCCTGCGTTTCTTGCCGCCTTTTTTCTTGCGGCTGTTTAGAATCACGACAATGATGATTGCGAGGACAGCCACAGCGATGCAGATGTAGGTGAAGTAACCGGCGTTGTCTCCCTTGACACGAGACCACATCTTGAGGAGTTCTTCAGTGCGGTCTCCGTTGTCGTGCATCATGCCGCAGCGTGCCATGATGGATGCGTCAGGGTATTGAATCGGATTGATGCAGACTGCCTTTGCTTTTTCTCCAAAGAAGTAGCTTGCGTCAATAGGAGAATATGCGGCAGTGTCGATAATTGCATCAAGAATCTCGTCGCCCCCAACGGCGCTTACATATCCGATTTCATCCATATTTCTGATTGCGTTCTCAGGCATGCACATATAGTTGATGAAATATCGAGCCGCCTGTATATTTTTCGCATATTTTGGAATTACCCAACCATCGAACCACACGATGCTGCCCTCGTGAGGCACTTCATAATCAAGTTTTACGCCGATTTTCGCGGCCTCTTCGATGGCCCATTGCGCGTCTCCGCTCCAGTCAAGATTAATCCACGCCTTCTCCTTGGTCATTTCCTCTTTGCCGAAATCGGCTTCCCAACCGAGGACATTGCCTTTTACCTGATTGAGGAAATTCTCGACAATCGCGATGTATTCATCTGAAGCATTGAACGTTATATCCTTGATGTTGAGTTCGCCGGCATCAATCTCCTTCTTGTGAAGGGCGATTGTGAGAGCCGTGTAGACATCCCTGAAGGCGTCCTTGATAAAGATTTCATCCTTGAATTTCGGATCTTTGAGGCATTCCCATGTCGAAGCCTCTTCCTTCGTGACATATTTCGGATTGTACAATAGTCCTGTAGTGCCCCACATATATCCTACAGCATAGTCATTGGCATTTTTTCCGGAACCCTCGATTTCATTGAACTTCTCCCTAATGTATGGGGCAATGCCGCTGATGTAGTTCGGCGTCTTGCCGAAGTCGGTGTCTATCTTGAGAAGAAGATTCTGACGAAGCATGCGCTCGATGATATATTCCGAAGGACATACGACATCGAAATCCTCGTGGCCGAGCTCAATTTTGGAGAGCATGATTTCGTTGACGTCGAAGAGCTGGTAGATGATTTCGACATCTTCACCGGTCTGCTCCTTGTACCATGTCTTGAATTCATCGAGCAGAGCTTCATCGATGTAGTCTGCCCAATTGTAGATTTTGAGGGTGTGTTCCCTGTCGGCGGCACCGCAAATCATGGCCGCCCCGAAAAGCAAAGCTGCAAAAGCAGAGAAGAATTTTTTCATTTCTTTGAACTTGATTTAGCTGTTCTTATGTTAATGATAATCAGAAGAATGAGCACGAAAATGAAGATAAGCGTCATAATCGGGCGAATCTCCGGTGTGAGACCTCCTTTACGCGCATCGGCGTAGATGTAGGTTGATAGGGTTTCGAGACCTCCGTTGCCCTTGGTGAAGAGTGTGACCGCGAAGTCGTCGATTGAGAGGGTGAAGGCGAGAATGAAACCAGAAATCATTCCCGGCTTGATTTGCGGAACAATCACTTTTCTCATTGCCTGGGACGGTGATGCCCCGAGGTCAAGAGCCGCTTCGTAGATGTTTGAAGGCATCTGACGCAGCTTCGGCATAATGCTCAGTATCACGTATGGTGTGCAGAACGAAACGTGTGCGAGAACTACCGTTGTGTAGCCCTGGCTGATGCCGAGTGCCACAAAGAGGATGAAGAGTGAGATACCTGTGATGATGTCCGGATTGAGCATCGGGATGTCATTGAGGAAACTCATCACTTTGCGTTTGCGTCCATGCAGGTTGTAAATACCTATTGCAGAGATTGTTCCGAGAATCGTTGATAGGAAAGCCGAGATAAGGCCGATGGAGAGCGTATTCTCAATGGCGCGGATGAGTGAGTTGTTCAGCCCGCCGCTGAAGACGTTCTTGTAGAGGTTCAGCGAGAAACCTGTCCAGTTGCCGAGCACTTTCGCTTCCGTGAACGAGTAGATTGCGATGATGACTATCGGCGCGTATAGGACTATCAGCAGAATCCATATATATGCCTGTGCAAAGAATTTTTTCATCAGAGCAGCCCTCCCGTTTCATTGGCCTGTTTGTCCTCGGAGTCGGAGAACATGGTCGTTATACCTATGATAAGGAGCATTATCAGCGCGATAGTGGAGCCGTAGTTCCACATTCCGTTGTTGATGTTCTCCTGAATCGTGGTTCCGAGCAGCTTCACCTTGTTGAGGGTGAGAAGTTCGGAAATCGCGAAAGTCGAGATTGTCGGCATGAAGACCATCATCACCCCACTCATCACCCCGTGCATCGACAGCGGAACCGTCACTTTTGCAAAAACCCTAATCGGGCTCGCCCCGAGGTCCTGAGCGGCCTCGATGTAGGAGCGGTCAAGCTTTTCGAGTGTGTTGTAGATCGGGTAGATCATAAACGGCAGGAAGTTATAGACCATACCGAAAATGAGCGCCCCCTCTCCGAGCGGAATGCGAAGAAAATCAAAGAGCGCGACGGTCGCGAGGGTGCGGATGAGCATGTTGATCCACATTGGGAGTATGAACAGCATCACCGTGACCTTCGAACGGTTGAGTTTCGCGTTGCTGAGTATCCATGCCGCAGGATAGCCGATAAGAAGACATAGAATAGTCGTAATCATCGCTATCTCAATGGAATATGCGAATGTCTTGATGTCTTCCGAAGTCGTGAAGAATCTCTTGAAATTGCCGAGGGTGAAGGCGCCGTTCGCATCGGTGAACGCATATATTGCAATCATCACCAGCGGCAGAACCACAAACATCAGCATGAAGATGAAATATGGCAGAGACCAGTATGACCTTTTGAATGTTCTCATTGCTTGCCTCCCTAAGCTTTCTTCAGGCGGATGTTCTCCGGCTTCACGTTGATTCCGACGAGGTCGTTTTTGTCCCACACGTCGTCCGTCTGGACATATATCTTCTCGCCTTCGTCAGTCTTGACGGTAAGGAAATAGTGGTTGCCCTTATATAATATGAAGGACACCTGTCCGCTTGTCTTTCCTTCGTCGCTTTCGTCGAGAAGTTCGACGTCGCGGAACTCGATTTCTGCCAAAACCTTGTCTCCTTCGGCGATGCCTTCTGGAACATTTGCAGTGTCCACATCCCATTCCTCGTCGAGGAACTTCACTTTGCCATTGCCGGCGTATTCCGCGGCGAAGCTGTTGCGCACGCACTCCTTGTGCATGACGTGGATGTCGTTCGGACGAATCAGCATCCCGACTTCGCTTCCGACCTCGAAGGCGTTATAGTCCTGAATCATAATCTCATAGCCTTCCTTTGTGAGGACGGTCATCTCGTAGTGCACGCCCTTGAAGATGCAGGACTGGACAATTCCGGTGAACTGCGCCTTGTCGAGGTTTGTGTTGAAGATGTATATGTCTTCCGGGCGTATGACCACATCGACATGCTCGTCGGGGGCGAATCCCTTATCAACGCATTCGAAGTCGTGGTAGATGAACTGGACTTTCTCGTCGCACGGGATGATCCCGTTGAGAATGTTGCTCTCTCCGATGAAGTCCGCGACAAAGGAGTTAGCGGGCTCGTTGTAGATGTCCGCAGGAGTGCCAATCTGTTGAATCACGCCCTCGTTCATCACGACGATGGTGTCGGAGAGAGTGAGTGCCTCCTCCTGATCGTGGGTGACGTAGATGAATGTGATTCCGAGCTCGCGGTGCATTTCCTTGAGCTCCATTTGCATGTCCTTGCGCATCTTCAGGTCAAGTGCGGCAAGAGGCTCGTCGAGCAACAGAACCTTAGGCTGGTTCACGATTGCCCTGGCGATGGCGACTCTCTGCTGCTGTCCTCCTGAGAGCGAATCCACGTCGCGTTCCTCATAGTCGGTCATAGAAACCATCTTCAGAACCTTGCGGACTCTTTTCTCAATCTCGTCCGACGGCACCTTATGAAGCTTTAGCCCGAAGGCGATGTTGTCGTAGACGTCCAGGTGCGGAAACAGAGCGTATTTCTGGAATACGGTGTTCAACTGGCGGTGGTGAGGCGGAATTTCGGTAATGTCCAGTCCTTCCATCGTGATGCGTCCCTCGTCTGGTTGCGTGAACCCGGCGAGCATTCGGAGCATCGTTGTCTTTCCGCAGCCCGACGGACCGAGAAGCGTCACAAATTCTCCTTTTCTGATTTTTAGGTTGATGTCCTTCAGGACTTGCACTCCGTCAAATGATTTTGAGATGTGCTCGATGTCGATTATGATGTCGTTTGCCATTTCCTATTTGTTCCAGAAGTCGCTGATAGCCCAATTGTATGTTATACCGATATTTAAGGACAATTGTCTGTAGACCGTGTTCGTGGCTACAATGCCGTGAAGCCTCAGGGCCTGAGAATTCTTAAGCGGATACCAGTAGGCTCCAATACCACCGAATCCCGTGTGGAGAGGCTTGGTTTCCGTTTTCGGGAAGTTCCCGAACATTTCCCATCCTCCTTTCACGAATAGCGATGCCCTGTCGCTGAAGTCGTATTGCAGTTTTGCCGTGACGAGGGCTTCCTGGACCGGGTTGGCCCATGTCGTGCTACGCATCATCGCGTCAAAGTTACCGCTGAAACCTTCGTATTCAAAGCTTTCTCCGATGGTGTAGAACCTCCACCAGCTCGTCCCGAAAGGATTTCCCTCTTCGTCCCGGTCTTCGTATCCGCCAACAACATTGACGGACGCGCGTCCCGTCCATATTTCCTTTGCCTGCGAGTACAGGAGACCAAAGGCCATCTTCGAATCCTGATATGGTCTTACGGAATACGGGGATGAACTCATCTGGAGCCTGAGGTTGATTTCCTCGCTTGGGGATGTCCAATCGACGCTTCCTCCCCACTGATAGACCTGCATCCCGGTTCCGAACCACGTCCCGTCTTCAAGTTCGAGCGGCGCTCCGTTCCAAAAGAACGAGGCGAGGTCAAAGTGCATGTCGACGTCGTTAGGCTCAAGTTCGCAGAGTCCGATTGCCATCATGTCCTTGCCGAGCGAGAACGTCCAGCTGCCTGCACTTTCGGTCTCGAGAGTGTATCCGAGAGTTGCCCAATCGACCCAGTTGGTAGAGTCGGAGTGCCATGTGTTGGAATAGAGCGGAGCCATCTTGTCGTCTGGTGCACTCTTGCACCAGTCAACGCCCAGCCAGTGATTTGAGATGGAATAGGACCATCCACGACCAAATGTTCCGTCTATGAAAGTATAGACAGAAGTGTTGCCGAAACTGAAATCAGTTTCTCCGCCTTTGCTGAATGGAAAATAGGGATTTGCATCGAAACGCGCCACTGCGCTAATCTCGACACCATTCGCTGCTGAGCTAACCTCTTGAGCGGAGGCAGCCAACCCACAAAGTGTAGCGGCAGTAATTAAAACTATGAGTCTTTTCATTTCTCATAAAAAGAAATTTTAATTAAACATACGATGTGGCTGCCTAATTGCCGCAATCGTTGATGCAAGGAAGGCTTTTGGTAGGACTTTCCGACCTCACCCACACTTTTGCGGCTGCAAATGTAGTATAATTTTGAATATATCCGTCAATTTTGAGATAAAATTTCGGTCAGTCCCGTTGTTTGTTCAAAATATCTTGCATATATTTGCCATAGTCATAGGAAGGTGGCACCTTCCGGACGGACATATAAAGCATTGAGCTTTTTCTTTCTACTCTAAAGTTTGGCGACTGTAAGTAGCACTGAAAGATGAAGTTATGATGCTCGCGCATAAGCGTGGGCTTTATTTCTTCTCGTAGTGCAGGGTTACGCCAAACACCCGGAGTAGCGAGATTTAAAGTCCTCGCTTTTTTTGTTGTGTGTGACCGTGTAAACTTACTAATTTTGTATGAAAAAATATTTATTGACATTCGCACTTGTTCTTTGTACTTTGCCAGCCTTTTCGCAGCCGTTTTTCTGGCAGCAGGAAAAAATCTGGTCTGTATCGACAGGGTGGAAACACTATTCGCTCAACAGCGGGGTATATGATGTCGGTCAGCTTGAACTTTCAACCTATGTGAATCCGACGTTGGGATGGGAGTTTGTCGCGAAACTTGAATGGGGGAAAGGCTATTTCAGTTTTTCTCCTGTGGGGCTGATTGGTCTGCCGTTCCTGATTTATTCTTCTACACACGGCGGAAACCGTGCGCTAAACATGATTGGTGCCTTTTCTTCAATTGCCTGTGCCAAGATTCCCATTTATGTTGCGGACTGGTTCGAGATAACCCCGCAATGGGATTTGCTGAAATTTACAAAGACCGATTGCTTTGACAAACTGAAACTTAATGCATCTGTCGGATTATCAATGCGTTTCTACCCTTTTTGTGAACTGTGGCCGATGAATACATTTTTCATAAGTCCTTTTGTGGATTTTGACTTTGCATACAAAAAGCATCTTGCCGATTATTGGGGCGAACGACATTACCGCCTCAAAAATACAAGGTCGCAGCTGTTCGGCTATTCCTTCGGCATCACGGCCGGTATGTGGTTTTGAGTAAATGAAAAAAAGATAATTGGTAAAACGGGGATGCCGAAAACCTTTTAGAGTAGGCGAATGATTCAATTAAAAGTAGATATGAAAACTATTTTGTGTCTTTTGCTGACAGTGATGGGTTTGCTGTCCAGCAACAATTGTCCAGAGAAAAATGAAATCAATGCTTCAAATGGTAGTCTTGTGGAAAATTTATGTTCTAGGGAAAAGTACGGCCATTATAAGAAGGAATGGAGCGAGTTAGAGGAAAAGTACAGATTGTATATTTGGAACAGTACATCGAGGGAAATAACAGTGTATTATGAAGTCATCGTCAAGGGAAAGACGGTTACCGGTAAAGTGGAATTGATGGGCGGACAACGACGGACAGTCTCTTTTGACGCAAAAGACTTTGATATTGTCAGTGTGACAGCCGAATATACCTTCCCTGAGATTGATTGACACTTTTGAGGCGGTTTAACTGATACGTTTTGACATCACAGGCCATTTGTATCTTCTTGATAATTATGAGAAATCGAATTTTTATTGTGTTCCCGTTGCTGCTGTTGTTCTGTACGTTATCTTATGGCCAAAACCTTGTTGCCGTGGAAGATGACAATGGGAAATATGGTTTCAAACGCGAGGGGGAGGCTGGCTGGGTTGTAAAACCGAAATATGACCATGTCGGAAAATTCAGTGAGGGCTTATGCTCTGTTGCGAAGTGTTATGGTATTTGGAGAGACCGTAAGACCGGTGAACATTTGGGACAGAAATGGCAATATGGTTACATTGATGAAACAGGTAAAGAATGTATTCCTCTTAAGTTTGAATGGGCTGGGGATTTTCACGATGGCCGCGCCGCGTATATGCAGTATGACAGAGAATTTTGGATACATTTCAGGTATGGATATATTGATGTTTCAGGAGATCCTGTCATTCCTCCAAATTTTTCCAGAGCGGACGACTTCAAGGACGGATATGCTTCTGTCTCATGGTTTGACGAGGAACTAAACTTTTATAGTGCAGTCATAGATATTTATGGGACATATTATGACTACGAGACCTATTAGCATAGGAATACATTCAAGGGTTGTCCGTCAACAGGCGTGACTGCACATATCAGAAAAGACAGAGGCTACAAATATATTGGGTCTTTGTTAGAACAACGCGAATGGACCTACGTGGACATAGCGACCGGAGAACCGATTTCTGATTTCAAATGATAAAAAAACGAAGAGTAGCGGCACATCCTCGCTGCTCTTTTTCAAAATAATCCTCACCTGCAGCCCTAAATCAATGGCCTAATTTTGCGAGTTCCTTTTGAAAGTCCCATGCCTGGACATGAGTTATTCCATCCTTGCTTGGACGCCTGAACTCATCCATCGTCACGACATATTTAGGATAGTTGTCCTTTATCTGTTCCAATGAATCATACTCCCGTTTCATCGTTTCCGGATTATCCATCTTGTATGACACCTGGACATAGATTCTATTATCCCCCCGGACACCGACAAAATCCACTTCAAGCATTCTGGCTCCAGCAGAGTCTGGAACATTTCCGACATATACGTCATATCCGGCCCGCCTTAAATCCAGATAGACCAGATTCTCCAACTCATATCCGTACCCATACGCGAACCCTTTGTAGAGATAGTTGTGAAAGGCCAGGTCGTTGATATAATACTTGCAGTTTCCGGATATGGTCTCCTTTCCCTGGATGTTGTATCTCTCTGCTCTATGGACAAGATATGTGTCTGTCAAATATGTCAGGTATGCGGCAACGGTTTCATAATTGACGGTTTTGCCTTTACCCTTATAGTATTTCACGATGGTGCTCGGAGTGAAAAGTTTGGTCGCATTGTTTACAAGGTACACGAACAGATCGTCAAGAGTATTCACATCGCGTATCTTGTGCCTTTCAACGATATCCCTCAAGAGTACGGTATCCTTAAGGCTGGACACATAATGCTTCCTGATTTCCTGGGCGGACAGATGCAGCATCTCCGGGAGTCCGCTTTCATGCAGGTATTCCTCATAAGACCTCATTCCCGCATCTTTCTTGTTCGCCCCAATCCATTCCTCGTATGATAAAGGCAGAATCTCACATTCCACATACCTGCCGGACAATAGAGTAGCCAACTCTCCGGACAGCATTTTTGAATTGGAACCGCTGATGAACACTTCGCATGGGAAAGTAAAATCCTGCGAGAGCGAATTGACAACTTTCTCCCATCCTTCCACATTCTGGATTTCATCAATGAAAATATAGGCTTTTCCTTCGGGCTTCAGATGTTCCCTGTATTCTCTGATGATGTCATCCAGATCCGTATACGACCGGATAAAATCAAAACTTGTATACTCCTTGCTGATATAAAGAAGGTTGTTGTCGGCGACTCCGTCGGAAATCAGGTCCATCATTACCTGTCTGAGAATGTAACTCTTTCCGGCACGCCTCTGCCCGGTAAGCACCTTCACCAAGCTGTTGCCGGAGAACGCTTTGATCTTTGACAAATAGAAATCCCTGCGGAATCCACAAGGAACAGCATTCCCGTTCCAAGGGTTATAGCGGGATAAAAGTTCAAGATGTTCGGTCATATCCAAAAATTTTCTCAAAAATATAAATTGTTTCGGTTATAACCAAAATTTTTCATTAAAACTCAAAAAGTTTCGGATATACCCGAAACTTTTGGGGACGTCATATTTGTCAAAATATTTTTGGATAATACGCATGGCGGGGGCTATTGAAGTCCGTAGGATGGTGAACAAAATACTTTTTGCTCATCACCATCTTATCCTCGGATTAAGCTACTCCTGCTGTGCGCGATTGGCTACAAGCAGGTCGCAGAGGACGCTGATATCGGGGACTACGAAGTCGGGGGCATGGAACTCGGGGGAGTGTGGCTTGGGGGCTTCTGCGGAAGCGGGATTGTTTGCGGGGGCGCTTTTCTCCGGACAGAGGCAGACGGCCTCGTCGGCGGCAACCTTGCGAGCGGTTTCGAGCGTGGTTTCTCCTGATAGGACGAGGACACCAACAGCTCCGGCGTTATGGGCCATGGCGGTGTCTGTGTAAATCCTGTCTCCGGTCATCACGATTTCGTCCGGAGCGAGGCCGTGGCGCTGCATTATGCCCGTGAGCATATTCGGGTCCGGCTTTCCGAGCGTGATGTCGGGGCGACGTCCTGTCGCGTGTTCGATGCAGGCACATAGGGAGCCGCAGTCCACGAGCACTGTCGGCTGGTCGGTGGGGCATACGCGGTCCGGGTTGGTCGCGATGTAGGGGAGTCCCTGCGATGCCCACCATGCGGCGCGGCAGAGGCGGGAATATTCCAATGTCGGGTCAAATGCCACAACTAGAACGTCCGGTCTGTCGTCTGCGGAGTCGGCGCAGGCTTCAAAGCCGGCCTTTTCGAACTGTGACACCATGCTTGGCGTTCCGAGGAGGAATAGCCTTCGCGCAGAAGGATAGTGTGCCCTGATGTAGTCGATTGCGGCGAGTGATGTCGTGTACATATTCTCTTCGGAGGCTTCTATGCCCATTCCTGCCAGCTTCGCGAGGTAGTCCTTTACCGATTTTGTCGGGTTGTTCGTGAGGAAAGAGTAGCTGATGCCGTTTTCCCGCAGCCGTTTAAGTGTTTCTTGAGTGTAGGGAAAAAGAGTCGAACCCATATATATGGTTCCGTCCATGTCAAAGGCTACGTGTCTTATCTTACGAAGCTTTGCCCTGTCCGTTTCGGACAATTCTTTCGGGGTGGTGTTATTCAGGCATTCTGTCATGATGTCGTCAAAAGTTCTTGTCGCGGACAACTCTTTTTCTCGGGAGTGCCTCGCTCTGTTTCATTGGGTGCAAAGATAGCACTTACTCATGATATATGGTTCGGGTTCGGTATAAAAAGCGAGTAGCTCCTGATTCACACCGGGAGCTACTCAATTCTAACCTAAAACTTAACCTATGAAAAAACTATTCGGGCAAAAGACTTTGCAATGACTGTGCCAAACTTGATAATATTGCCATTGTTTAATGAAAAATTATGAAAATAATACAAATTTTGTAGGAAGGGCCAGTCTTTTTGTTGCGATAGCAAGAAAATCAATGTTTCATTTTCAGAAAAACTTGATAATCTCCGGAACATCTCTGATGGTTCTTACCTCGAAAACCCTGTCAGATTCCGGCATTTCGGCGAGTTCGTGCGTCCAGACCATCTCGTGAGGAACGTGTATCGCGCGGCCTCCGATTTCAATCACCGGAACAATATCCGACTTCACGGAATTGCCGACCATGACCAGTTCTTCCGGAGCTATATTGAACTTTCCGCACAATTCAAGGTAGTTTCTCCTGTCCTTGTTCTCCAGGACTTCAATGTGGTGGAAGAATTTGTCGAGTCCGCACTGGCGGTACTTGCCCATCTGCTCCGTGAGGTCTCCTTTTGTTGCCACAGCCATGTCCCAACCCATTCTGCGGACAGTCTCAAGCGTCTGCTCCACACCTCTTATTATATGAAGCTCGTGAAATGCGAGTTCGGTGATGATTTTCTTTATCCCATAGTATGTGTCCCGGCTCATCGTTCCTCCGCATAGTTCGATTGCGGTGTCCGTCATACCAAGCATATAGGTCTTGGAGCCGTAGCCGAAGAGGGGAATATTCGCCTCCTGCTTTTCCCAGAGAGTCTGCTGTATGGCTTGCGCATCGGCGTCCATGTGCAGGAGCTCGGCAAATTCCTTCTCGGCATTTCTGAAATATCCCTCGTTTTCCCAGAGAGTGTCGTCAGCGTCGAAAAAGATTATTTTTTTTGTCATGTTCTCTCCTCCGCTTCTTACTCCTTGACTTTCTTTTCTTCAGCGAGGCTGTCAACTGTCGTGGTGCTGTCTGCGCTCTGGACATCCGTGCTGTCGGAGACTGTCTTTGTCTGAATTTCGACCGGCTTTATCGTGATGATTCTGATGTCTTTCACCGGTCTGTCCCGTCTGTCCGTGGGAGTTGACGCTATCTTGTCGATGACGTCGAGCCCGTCAATGGTCTCTCCGAACACTGTGTACTGCCCGTCGAGATGGATGCAGTTCATCTCGTCCTGGACTATGTAGAACTGCGATCCGCTTGAAGACCTGCGAGGATTTGCGATGTCGCCGCGTCGTGCTGCTGCGAGGGCGCCTTTCTTATGATAGTATTCATTGACGAATTCGGCCGGAATCGTGTAGTCCGGTCCGCCCTGTCCGTAGAGTTCGGCCTTGGAACTGTCGCGGGTGTACGGGTCGCCCGTCTGAATCATGAATCCGTTGATGACCCTGTGGAAAAGCAGGCTGTCGTAGTAGTGTTCGCTCACGAGCTTGCAGAAATTGTCCCTGTGTCTCGGTGTCTTGCTGTAGAGTTTCACGCGGATTGCCCCCTCCGTCGTGATGATGTCGAATTCCGGTTCGCTGTTCTGTACCATAGTTATACTGTCTTTTTGTTCGTCCGCAACCTTTTTTCCTCCTTTGCGATTGCCGCATGAGGCAGCACATAAACATATAGTTATGGCCGCCGCTAAGATGATTCCCGTTTTTCTCATATATGGCTTTCTGATTTGCGCGGAGGGACTATCCTCCGGATTTTGACGTGCAAAGTTAGAAAAAACCATTTGCTCCGCAAGCGGTGGTTTGTTAAAATTATATAAAAATTGACTAATTTTGCGCCGAAGAAAAGAATGCTTCGGCTATATTAATATCATAATGGCAAAGAATCCTCTGAAACAGCTTGCCGGCGAGACTGCCGTCTATGGGCTGAGCACAATCCTCGCCCGCATAATCAACTTCCTCTTTGTCCCGTTCTACACGAGATTGCTCACCACAGCTAACTATGGCGTGGTGACGGAGTTCATGGCCTATATCGCCGTGCTTCAGGTCGTCCTTACGATGGGGCTGGAGACCGGATGCTTCCGTTTTGCGAACAAGGAGGGGGCGCAGCCTAACCGGGTCTATTCAAGTGCGCTGGCTATGGTGAGCGGTGTGAGTCTCGGCTTCTTCGCACTGATGGTCGTTTTCGCAGAGCCGCTGGCGCATCTTCTGGGCTATGACGGCTACGGGAGCTGCATGGTGTATATGGGTGGAATACTTGCCCTCGACAGCATCACGGCAATACTTTTTGCCAAACTTCGCCAGGAGCACCGGGCCGTGAAGTTCGCCGTATTCAAGACCTTGAAGATTCTTGTCGAGACTGGCGCGAACATACTCCTGTTCTTCCCGTTCGTCTCGCTGTGTTCGCGCAGGGCCGCCGCTCTTGGAGTCGATGTATCCGCTCTCACCCCTTCCGATGTGTGGTTGCTGCATTTCGTCAGCCCGACTCCGGATTTCAGTTATGTGATTTTCGCGATTCTTCTCAGTTGCATCGTCTGCGCCCTGCTCTTCATTCCGGACCTCGTCCGGCTGAACTTCGAGTTTGACGGTAAACTGCTGCGCCGGATGCTGGTCTATTCGCTTCCGCTTATGGTCGCTGCACTTCCCGGCATAGTCAACGACTTCCTTGACCGGATTCTCTTCCGCTTCCTCGACGCGAATGCGGAGCAGTGGCAGTCCAGTCTCGGTATATTCCAGGCCGCGGTGAAACTCGCCGTCATAATGAATCTCTTCATCCAGATGTTCCGCTTCGCAGCCGAACCGTTCTTCTTCCAGCGGGCCAAGGACAAAGGCAGCAAGGAACTTTACGCGAGGGTGATGGAACTTTTTACGGCCTTCTGCGCTCTTGTGTTCCTTGGGGTCATATTCTACATCGACATCATCTCCCTTCTCCTCGGACGCGATTTTCGAAGTGGCGTGGGCGTTGTCCCTATAATGCTTTTCTCCTACATGGTTTTGGGCATGCTGTTCAACGTTTCGATGTGGTACAAACTTTCAGGCAAGACTAACATGGCAATCTGGATTACCTCCGCCGGACTGGTTGTCACTTTGGTCGTGAACCTTGTGTTTATGCCGAAATACTCCTACTGGGCCGCAGCCTTCGGACACCTTGCAAGCTATGTGGTTATGTTCATCCTCAGTGCCGTTCTCGGTCAGAAATACTGGCCTGTACCTTACCGCTGGGGACGCATTCTCGGCACTCTTGCCCTGATGTTCCTCTTCTATGGCCTTGCGTCCCTTGCCGACACGCATCTTTTCCATTTCGCCGGATGGGATACCGACCGCGATCTTCTCTGGTGGAAGCTCGGGGTCCACACCGTTCTTCTTCTTGGCTACCTCCTCTCCGCGTGGGCGCTGCTCCGCAAGGGCATTGCACCGGGGGCAGGTGACGGCTCAGATGCTGGAGCGGTTCGACAATAGGAACATTCAAACTGCGACATCGATTATTCTTTCACCGTGAGGCTTACGCTTGTGGCGCTGTTCAGGTGGAGGGTGTAGGTGTTACCCTCTTTAGTCATGTATTTTGTGTCTATTGGCATGTAGGACTCGATTCCCTCGCTGTTTTCCAGAATCAGATAGGAGCGCAGCATGGATTCGAGGTCGGGAAATTCGAGGCTGCCTGTGCTGCTTCGTGCGGAGAGTATTGCTCCGGCTCCGGCGAACATCTGACCCCAATAGTTGCGTCCGGCGTTTATGAAACCGATGCCGATGTAGGCAAATCGCGGGTCCAGGATATTCTTTCGGTGCCCGGGGCTGTTCATCCATGCATCCATGACTGCCTCCGGAGTCTGCTGGCAGACAGCGATGTTTTCTCCGAGTTTTCTGTTCTGACGGAACGACTTGTCAAGAGCGGAAAAGCATAATTGTCCGTCAGGTCTGGTGTGACTATAGAACTTCGTGAGTTCCTCCGCTCTGACGTCCATCGTATTCTGAAGTTCTGCTGTCATGGAAAGCGGATATTCATGATTTTGGTAGCGCTCAATGTTGACGATGCGAAGTACATCCCATTCTGCCTGATTGACGGAAAGCCTGTCGGAAGGCAGGGTACGGCTTATTGATGGGATTGCATTGCTGCAGCGTAGTTCCCGTTCCTTGTTTCCGAGACTGAGTTTCAGCCACGCCACCATTTTTCCGTCCTTGCCGAACATTTCCGCGTCTATCTTGCTGAATTTCGTGCAGATAACCTTTGAGCCGTTCTTTACACTCCCTCGTGCCACTGCCAGCACGTCCTCTTCAGTTGTGGCGTTTGTCATCGCCATCGCGTCCACGGCGCGGGACACGAGTATGTTGTCCATATCAAGTTTCGCGTCCGTCTTGTCTCCGGCTACGGGAAGTATCTTCATTATACCCTTGATGTTGTCCTTCGCTTCTCCGTTGCTGAGCAGCAGATCTCCCTTGATTTCGCCCTTTTCTTTGGCTGTCGGCGCCTTGTAGAAGACCTGGTCGTTCCATTTTACTTCGGTTCCCCCGACTGCAGCCGAACTTACGGCCCGCAGCAGGTCTTCCTTGGTGGTCTTTGCGGTGCAGATGAAGTTCTTGAGTATGTCCTGCATCGCGGACTTGTCCTCGTAAATCTCGCGTCCGCCCGTGACATCCTTCAAGGCAGGAATGCTGGAACGGAAGCAGTAGCCGTCCACCGTGATGCCTTTTACTGTCACACCTACACCCATCCGGACAAAACCGGCCTTTGTGTAGCTCGATCTCATCTTGTTGAACTGGCTTGCTCCGTAGGAGGGCCAGACCGAAGAACCGGAAGGGAGCTTTGCCCTGAGAAAGTCGAGTATGTCGTTGTTTTCCGTCGCATTTGAGGCGGGAAACTCCGCGGAGAGTTCCTCCAACTGTTTCTTGAGCCTATACTCTGGAGTGTCCGGTTCGCCTCCGACCATTTTCCACGTGAATTCCACGATTATCTCCTTGCCGCTGCCTCTGACCACGCGGGCCGGCTCGCCGTTGACTGAGGCTCTGATGTTGTTGATGCCGGCGAATTTCTTTTCAAGGCCATCTCTGATTCCAACGTTCACTACAATGGTGTAATCGTTTCCCTGAGTGAAGGTGAGCTCATCCGAAAAATATCCCCGCCAAACTGTCTTGACCGCTCTTGTGCTGGCGCCGGAAGGCAGCCCCGGCTTGTAATCCGGTTTTGCTCCGACCTGCGGCGGGGTGACGCTGAGTCTGACGATGCTTACGATATTGCCGGCCAATACCGGCGGTGGCAGAATCAGAAGGGCGGCAATAGTGCCAAGCAATGCACGAAAAAACTTGCTCATACTTTTCAAAATAATCAGTAACCGGCGCACCGATGTTTCCGGCGCGTCACAAACATGCGAAATTACGAATAAAATCTGACAACATCGTTCGTGTCGCCTTAGAAACCTTCAAAAAAAGGAGGTTTTAGCACTAAAAAAGGACAGCGAAAGCTGTCCTTTTTTAGTGCAGGCAAATCCGTAAGCCGGGTTCTGTTTTAATCTGTCATTTATCTTCGCAACCTACCCCTCGGCATCGGGCGGGCAGCCCTTAATTACCGATATACTTGGTCTTGCAGGTCCCGGACCCGTACCCCGGATGCGTCTCCGCATTCGGTCGTGAGCTCTTACCTCACGTTTTCACCCTTGCTGCGGTCGGGCCGTTCCCGTAGGCGTACCCGTACCTTTGATGCAGCGGTTATTTTCTGTTACGACGGTCATAAAGTTACCTCCATCAGTGCTTTCCACTGCGGGATGCCCTTTCCTGTCCGGACTTTCCTCACCCTTTAGGGCGCGACAGAAGCGAAATGCCTGTCTTTGAATATCTTTCTGGCCCATATTTATTTTCTCATCGGTCACATACTCCCGGTATGCTCCCTCTTCAAAGATAAATCTGTCCTCAAAAATCTGATTCAAATTTATTTTATGTATCCTGCCTTGCGCTCGCGGCGGTCGTTGCGGGCCTCAATGCGGTGAACTTCGCGTTCGAGGGCAGGGGTGATGTCCTGGCAGCGCTTGTGGCACTGGGCCGATAGCGTGTACATTCGGCCTATGCAGAAGTTCGAATGCGTGCAGCCGCTGCAGTGGTTCTCGTCCGCCTTGAGTTTGTTCACAAAATCCGGGTCTTCGAGTACGGCGCGTCCCATCTGAAAAAGAGGGAAACCGTTTTCGAGCACCTTGCGGGCGTCCTCACCTGTTGTCACTCCGCCGACATAGATGAACGGATAGTCAGGCATTGCCGCCTTGAACTTGAGCGCATCCTCCAAGAAGAACAGATGCCTGAAAGTTTCGGTCGGGCAGACAGCCCAGGCGCCGAGGTGCAGGCCTATCTTGAGCCACCAAAAGGACTTTGGCATATAGTGCGCGATTGCCTTGGTCGGGAATTCGCCGCGCATCACATACATCGGAGCGCGGCTCACGAAGCCTCCTGAGAGCGTGATGGCATCGACACCGAGTTTGCGAAGTTCCTTTGCCACTTCAATCAGTTCATCAACCTCCTGGCCGCCCTTGAATCCGTCGCGGGTGTTGAGTTTTGCCGTCACCGCAATCTTTCCGTCAGCAGCTTTCACCACTTCTCGGATACATTCGCGCATGAAGTTCATGCGGTTGTCGAGGCTTCCGCCGTATCGGTCGTGGCGATGGTTCGTATATGGAGAGAGGAACTGCGAGATGAGGTAGCCGTGTCCTGCGTGAATCTCCACCGCGTCAAAGCCGGCCTTCATTGCGAGCCTTACAGCGTCGCCATAGGACTTCACCACGAAATCGATGTCCTCCTGTTTCATCTTTCTGTAGAAGGTGGGGGAGTAGAGGTTGAATCCGTTGACTGCTCCCATCGGAGTTTGTCCGCAGGTGCGCCTGTGGGTCATATTCCCGCAGTGACCGAGCTGGATGCTTGCCTTCGCTCCCTCTGCGTGAACAGCGTCCGTGAGCCTCTTGAGTTCCGGAACAATCTCTTCGCGCATCCAAAGCTGCGAGTCGAAGCTGATTCCGCTCTGACAAACAGCAGCATACGCGACTGTTGTCATCCCGATTCCGCCGCGCGCCACAGCCCTGTGGTAGTTGAAAAGTTCTTCGGTCGGGGCGTTGTTCTTGCCCATCCCCTCGAACGCTGCCGAACGTATCGTCCTGTTCCTCAATTCAATAGGTCCGAGCTTATACGGAGTAAATATCTCACTCATATTTTGTAATTTTTATCATTCAAATCTACCATATATATGGTATCAAGTTTTTCTTATGCAACGAAGTATATTCCTCTCCGAACTCCTCCTCATACTTTTCCGTCAGCGACTTCGCCCTCGGACCGAGGTTCGCGAACGTCCACACCGCGAAGAGCAGGCCGGCCGGAGACCACGTGAGTATGGCATATCCAATCCATTCGACGAGTTCTCCGAAATAGTTCGCGCTCGTTACATATTTGTACATACCCTTTAGGGGAATATAGTGCTTCGTGTCTCCCGGTTTGCGGAGATGGCGGATGACGTGGTCCGAATAGAGGTTTATCGCCATTCCCGTGAAGAAGATGACCGTTCCGATGATAAGGCGCGGGTCGCGGAACCATGTAAGAGTGTAATACCCCTCCGGTGCCTGGGCTTCCATAAGTCCCGGGATTCCGAAAATCCATCCGGCTATGAGAAATGCGTTCACGGTGTTGAACACCATGCCCATAAGCATTATGGCAATCGGCGTTGTGCTCTTTCCCCTCATCAGGAGCGGGAATATGAACGAACGCTGGAAATAGTGCAGCAGGAATAGTCCTGCCATGAAATAGAGCACCCCCGTGCTGTTGCCGTTCACAATGCCGTCAACGCCTAATCCGGCTCCCGGGCCGTCAAACGCGAATTTGAGCGTGTAGAACAGCAGGTAGAAGAAGGACGGAGCCTCCATGATTATCCATGTAGCCTTGTTGGGAATCGTCGGACCCCATTTGCTGTTTGAAAGGTAGCCGTAGCCGGCCTTGAAGTAAAAGAGCATTATGAACACGAAGACAGCAAGCACTGCCATAATGGTCATAACTGTGTAATACAAATTCATCTGTAATCCTATATGTGGTACAGCCCGTTTTTTCAGAGGTCTCTCCTCCTTCGGAACGGAAAATCGCACAAAGATACGAAAAAATAATAATCTCGTCCGACAACGGCGCGTTTGACGAAAAATTACAACTAAATGACTGAAATGTGTGTGGCGGCGTGGCGGCTAATTCGGAAATTTGCAGAGTAAAACCTGGACGGCGGTGACAATAGCAACACATATAATATATAAACCCAATAACACTGATTTTTACTTAATGAGAAAGACAACAATGATTTCGACAGTTCTGGCGCTCGCCCTCGCAACGTTTTCCGCAGGGGCGCAGAACGGACCGGTGAAGGCATGGGAGGGGACTATTGACCTCCCTACCTACCGCGTGAACGCCCCGGAGAAGGCGCCTCTTTTCGAGAGGGACTTCGCCTACCAGAGGGCAAAGAGGGGTGTCTATCCCTATGCGATGAACGACAACCCGACGAACGAGAAGGTGGATTCCACCCACCGGGCGCTCTTTATTGAGAATGATTATCTGAAGGTCTGCGTGCTTCCGGACATCGGAGGACGGCTCTTCTATGCCACCGACAAGACCAACGGATATGAGATATTCTACCGTCAGAGTGTCATAAAGCCGGCAAATGTCGGGATGCTCGGCGCGTGGATAAGCGGTGGCGTGGAGTGGAACGTGTTTCATCACCACAGGGCGACGTCGCAGTATCCGATAGACTACACCATCGTCGATAACGGCGACGGCAGCAAGACCCTCTGGGTCGGCGAGGTGGAGAACCGCCACAGAATGAGCTGGGCTATGGGAATGACGCTATATCCGGACAAGTCCTACATCGAGGTCACGGGACGCTTCTTCAACAACGCTCAAGACCGCAACTCCATGCTCCATTGGAACAATGTCGCGACCCATGCGAACGAAAATTACCAGATAGTCTTTCCTGAGTGCACCGACTTCGGAACTTTCCACCACAAGAACAGTTTCCTGCGCTGGCCTGTGCCTGACGGGGAATACTGCGGGAATCCGGACTATGCCGGAGTTGATATCAGCTACTGGAAGAATCTCCCGGCCCTTATGGGCGGTTCCGTGTTCATCTATGACCAGAAGGACGACTTCGTGGGAGGATATGACTACGGCAAGGACGCCGGAACCATGCTCGCGGGAAACCATAACATCAACAAGGGCGGAAAGTTCTGGACCTGGGGTCACATGAACTACGGACACTCCTGGGACTGCGAGGTTCTCACCGACACAGACGGAGCCTATGTCGAGCTTATGACAGGAGCCTACTCCGACAATCAGCCGGACTACTGCTGGATTAACCCTCACGAAACCAAGGAGTTCACAGCCTACTGGTATGGTATCCGCAATCTTCAGCATGTCAATCGGGGCAACGAGCTCGCGACGCTCAACATGGATATAGACCATTCCGGAAAGATTCATGTTGCGGCTAATGTCACCCAAATCCGCAACAATGCTAAGGTTGAGGTTCGCAAGGCCGACGGCACGCTGCTCTACAGTAAGGTTGCCTACATTGCCCCGGACAAGCCTTTCGCCGACGACTTCACGACCGATGCCGCCAATGTCGCCGAGCCTTCAGAGGTCACAATGACACTCTATTCAGCGGAAGGACAGGAGCTTCTGAGCTACCATCCTTACAAGCTCGACCGCAGCAAGCCGCTTCCGGAGCCGGTCGTGCCGCTCGACCCTGACCCTAAGTCGATTGACAACATCGAGGACCTCTACTACCTCGGAATGCGCAACCTCCAATTCCATCAGGCACACGTCGATCCGAACATCTACTTCAAAGAGGCCGTGCGCCGCGACCCGCTCGACGTCCGCAGCAATACACAGCTCGGAATCTACTACCGCAAGGCAGGGGACTACGAAAAGGCGAAGTCACATCTCCGCAAGTCTCTCGTGCGCCAGACCTCTTCATACACTCGTCCTGCAGACGGTGAATCGATGTATAATCTCGGACTCATTCTCAAGGATGAGGGAAAATATGCCGATGCGGTCGATACTCTCTATCGTGCCGCATGGGATTATGAATATGCGTCAGCGGCATATTACCAGCTCGCGCAGATTTCGGTCGTGCGTGGAAATGCTGCCCAAGCTGTTCATGAAGCAGAAATGGCAGTGGCATACAACGGAATGAACATAGATGCGAAAAACTTGCTTACAACTCTGTCCCGTAAAGCAGGGGAGAGTGAAAGGGTCGCGATACTCAGCGGTGAAGTTCTTGAAATTGACCCGCTAAACTACTACGCCTCCGCAGAACAGCTCGCGCTTGGACTAATCAGCAAATCCGAGTTTGCCAAACTCCTGCGCGGTGTGAGCGAATCCTATCTTGAACTTGCTCTTTACTATCTTAATAATGGTTTCGAATCCGACGCTGAGGCCATTCTTAAAGATGCGGAGAGTGTAAAATCTTATCCTACAGTGGAATACTGGCTAGGCTGGTTCGCGGACAGAAACGGCGACAAGGATGCGGCCGCAAAATGGTTCGCCGCAGCCGAGGCAGGGGATATGGACTATGTATTCCCGTTCCGTCTCGAAACCGTGAAGCCGCTTGAAAAGGCAATAGAGTACAATCCGAACGCAGTCATGGCATGGTACTACCTCGGCAACCTTTGGTATCAGAAGCAGCCGGCAAAGGCAATGTCCTGCTGGGAGAAGGCTGTTGAACTCAAACCAGACTTTGCAATGGCCTTGCGCAACCTCGGCTGGGGCTGTCACTACTTCACCGGTGAGCTCCGCAAGGGCGCTGATTGGTACAAAAAAGCAATCGCGGCAGACAAGGACGGTAACGCCATCTTCCTCACCGAGTGCGACGAGATTCTTGAGCAGCTCAACGCCCCTCTTGACGAACGCTATGAGATCTTCGCCGGCAAGGAGTCGCTCTACGAGAAGCGCTATGACTCCGAGACCCGCGCAATTAAGCTCCGCATTCTCAAAGGCGAGTACGAGCAGGTGTTGGACAAACTCCTGACCCGCTTCTACTCCCGCCGCGAACACATCGAGGACCTTCACGACATCTATGTCGATGCCTGCATGCTCTCGGGATTTCGCGAATGGAAGAACGGCAACAACGCGAAGGCTTTGGAATATATGCTCATGACAAACGAGTATCCTGCTAACCACGGATATGCCCACCTTGAATACTACGCGCGCGACGCACAGGTATATTATAATATAGGTATGGCTTACGAAAAGGTCGGCGATGCAGCGAAGGCGCGGGAATACTACGAAAAGGCGGCTGCTGTTGAGGTGAAACCTGTCGATTGCGCCTACAATTACGAGAAGGCCCTTGCGATGCTAAAACTCGACCCGAAGGCCAATGTGAATCCGATGTTTAGAGAAATGCTTTCATTTGGAGAGAATAGCGTCACCGACTATGTGGAGCGCTTCTTCGAGAGCTTCGACTACGGTCCGCGTCCGGAAGACGTGAACACCAAAGCCTATTACATCCAGGGGCTTGCATGGAAAGCTCTCGGCAAAGAGTCCAAGGCACGTGGGTGCTTCGGGAAGGCTCTCGGTCAGCGGAACGACAATGTATGGGCGAATTATTATCTTAATAATATTAAGTAATCAAATATATGAGAATCAGGAATATACTCTTATCTATCGCAGCCGTCGCAGCCTTTTATGGCTGCTGCGGCAAGGCGGAGAACAGCGGCCGTTGGTCGGAGGAAAAGGCTAACGCATGGTGGGCAGCGCAGGAGTGGCCGGTCGGCTGCAACTATGTCCCTTCTTATGCCATCAACCAATTTGAGTTCTGGCAATCGGAGACCTTCAATCCCGAAATCATTGACCGAGAACTCGGATATGCAGAGAGCATAGGTTTCAACACACTTCGCATCTATCTCCATGAAATGCTTTGGTATGCTGATAAAGACGGCTTCAAGTCCCGCATCAACCAGTTCATGGACATGGCTGAGAAGCACGGGCAGAAGCTCATCATTACCTTCTTCACTAATGGCGGAACATTCAACAATCCCAAGCTCGGCCCTCAGCCTCAGCCTGTGAAGGGCGTGCACGGCTCGGGGTGGATTCAGTCTCCGGGAGCGCAGAACGTGAACAATCCGGAATCATGGCCAAGGCTTAAGGAATATGTTCAGGACATCCTACGTACCTACAAGGACTGCGACCGCGTTCTCTATTGGTGCCTCTACAATGAGCCGGAGAACCCGAAAGAAGGCGCATATAGCCTGCCTCTTCTCAAGGAAGTCTTCAAATGGGCATGGGAGGTAAGCCCGTCGCAGCCATGCTCCGCACCGATTTGGATTCGTCCGGGTTCAGCGGGCACGAGAACCAAGCTTGAAATGGTCAGCTGGATTTGCGAGAATGTTGACATCATCACCTTCCATTGCTATTATGACAAGGAACTTGAGACTTTCATAAAGATGCTCAAGCCGTTCAACCGCCCGATGGTCTGCCAGGAATACATGGGTCGTCCGCGCTCGACATTCGAGTATAGCCTCCCGATTCTGAAGAAGGAGAAAATAGGTGCGATAAATTGGGGACTCACAACCGGGAAATGTGGCTTCTATATGCCTTGGGGCAGCAAGCCGGGCGACCCGATGCCGGAAGTCTGGTTCCACGACATCTTTACCGAGGATGGCGTCCCATACAGCCAATCCGAAATTGACTTTATCAAGTCGCTGACACTAAATAAATAAAAAGAGCAAGCTGAGAGGCGGGGATGAAGAAAAGGATGGTATGCAGACCGCCTTTTATTCGCCCCGCTTCTTCATGTACTCGATCGGTGTGATTCCGAAGTAATTCAAGAAACACTTTGCGAAGTAGGACGTGCTGTTGAATCCGCAGGAATAGCAGACATCGCTCACCCTGTCGGCACCCTCATCGAACATCTGGGCGGCCATCAAGAGTCGTTTAGTACGGATGTAGTTGTTCGGGGAGGTGTTGAGCAGACGGTTGAACTTGCGCAGGAGAGAGGATTTGCTCATGTTCAAGGCATCCTTCAGGTTCTCCACATTGAATGCCGCGTCAGAGAAGTTCTGGAGAATAACCTCGTCCACGCTGCGCAGAAATTCCCTATCGGTCTTGCTGAGAGAGGCTGCGCCTTCGTCCTCGGCACTCAGGCTGTTGCGTAGGGGCTTGCGTGTGAGGTTCATCTTGTCGAGGAGATTGGCGGTGCAGACCTTGAGATAGTAGATGTCGAACGGCTTCTCAATGTAGAGGTTCGCCCCGTTCTGCATGCACTCGATTTTCTTTGACAGGTCGTTCATTCCGCTGATTATTATGATCATCACATGCGAAATATCCACGTCCGAGCGAACTTTCCGGCACAACTCAATCCCGTTCATCTCCGGCATCGCTATGTCCGAAATAAGCAGGTCTATGTTGTGTTCGTGGAGACACTTGAGTGCGGCAGTACCGTTTTCTATGCTGAAGACGCGATATTCCGAAGAAAGCTGCGAAACGATGTATTCTCTCAGTTCGGAGCTATCTTCCGCGACAGCAATGCTAAACCTCTGCGGAGCCGGCTTTTCTTCCGGAAGGTCTTCCTCGTCACCGGATTTCCCATCCCTTACACCATCTCCGCGGGCTGCTGTCGTCTGGAATTCGTTTTCGGCCGCAGAAACGTCACTGCACCCTGGCAGCTTCAGCACAAACTCCGTGAGCTCTCCGCTGTTATCCAGTTCCAATGTCCCTCCCTGCATTTGAGCAAGCGAGCGCGCCAACGAAAGTCCGAGCCCGATGCCATCCACCTTGTTCTTCTTCACCCCGTCAATGCGCGAGAACGGCTTGAAGATGCACTCCTTCCACTCGTCGCTGATGGCCTCGCCGTCGTTGCGCACAGAAAGCCAAACCGTACGTTCGTCTGATTTTTCGTTGCAGGAAGTCTCTGCGACCTGCCGCTCAGAAGAGACAGCCAGTCTCACTTCAATCCTTGAAGAACAGTATTTCAGTGCGTTTGTCAGCAGATTGTTGATGATTTTTGTAAGGCTTGAGTCGTCAGCATAGACCCACACCGGTCCCAGCGGAATCTCTGATGACAGTTCTATCTTTCTGTCCGCCGCTGTCTCGCTGTAGTTGAATAGTAGTCCCCGAACTTTCTCGGCGAGGTCAATTCTCTGTGTCTCAAGGATGTATCCCTTTCTCTCGACCCTGATGTATTCCAGCAGTTCGTTTGAAAGCGAGGTGAGGTAGGATGTTGTGTTGTCGATGATGCGTATGTCCGAAAGCATCTCCCCGTCGTTCGGATGGGAGCGGCGGATGTTGTTAAGAGGCGACTTTATGAGAGTCAACGGTGTCTTGATTTCGTGGACCACATTCGAGAGGAACATCATCTTCTCGTTCAGTATCTCCTTGTCGCGCTCCTGCTTCAGTGTCTCTTGTTTCTTCTGTTCCCGTTCCATAATTCTCTTGCGAGCAAACATAATGATGCCGACGACAAGTCCCGCTGCCGCAAGAAAATAGAGCGTCAGTGCCCACCATGAGGCGTAGGCCGGAACCGCGATGTGCAGCGCGACTCTTTTCTGGATTGGGTTGCCGCAGGACGGAGTGAGCGTGCGCAGTTCGAGCACATAGTCGCCGGAGTGGATGTTTGTGAACTCTATCCGTCCGTTTTCTCCGACACTTGTCCATTTGTCTGAAAATCCGCGCAGACGGTATTCCATATTGCTTCCGCTCTGGTGGGAGTTTAGCTGCGCCACATCGAAGCGGAAGTTGTTCTGAGAAGAGCCGAGGCTGATCTTGTCCGTGAGGTCTATGTTGCATGCCAGTGGGGAGCCTGGCTACGTTGTGGAAACCCTCTCTCCTCCGATGAGGAAGTCGCTGAGCACTATTCGGGAATCCGTCGTCTCCGCATACACTGCGTTTGCGTTGAAAATCGTGATGCCGTCTGCCGTTCCGATGAAAATGTCATCATTCGGAAATATGTAGCTGCTGAATTGGTTGTTTTCATCGTTCAGTAGGCCGTCATTGCGGGTGAAGCTGATGGCCGACATATCCGACGGGTTGAACCTGAGAATCCCTCGGTTAGTTCCCACCCAGAGATTGTCACGGCTGTCCTGTATCACGGAAACGCAGAGGTCGTTTATGAAATCCTTGCCGAGAGTCCGGCTGTTATAGGCAGTGAAACTGTAGTCTGAAGTGTCAAAGCGCACGATTCCGCTGCCGAATGTGCAGAACCATAGTGACTTGTCCCGACTTTCAAACGATGCGACAATCCTATTTTCCGGGATGCTCCCTGGAATTTCGTCAGAATGTGAAAACTTCTGTATATTCCCGTTTTCCGGGAAATATCTCATCGCGCCGTTGGAATATGTTGACATCCACACCTCTCCTTCCGAAGTCTCGGTCACATTTTCCACGAATATGTCGCCCACTGTCCTGATTCCAGAAAGTGCCCCGCTCTTTTCGTCAAAAGTGTAAACCCCGTTCTGCGTCGCCACGAATATGAGGCCGCATCGCTCCGCATTACAGATATCCCTGACTCCTCCAATCCTGCTGCCGGTCTTGTCTGTCGTAAAATCCCGGACTGCACCTGTTCCCGTGTTCAGAATCTGGAAGCCCTCCTCGCTTAGGACCCATAGCCTGTCGTGGAAATACCGCACTCCCATAATCTTCTTGCGCAGGGCCGGGTTCTCGTAGTGCTTGAACGTGCCGTCCTTTATGGAGTACTTGAACAGTCCGACCTTTTCCGTGGAAATCCATAGGGTGCCCTTGCCGTCGTTTGCGAAACTGTTCACGTAGCTCATCTTCATCCCGATGCCGTCAATGGTAGTGTACTTCCTGAACTTAGAACTGAAGGTGTTGATGAAGTTCAGCCCGGTCTCCGTCGCAATCCATATTTCCCCGTCGTTTCCTGTGAATATGGCGTTCACCCTATTGTCCGAGAGCGAGAACGGGTCATCGGCGTCCTCCTGCAACCGAGTGACGCTGCCGTCAGAAGAGTCGTAAATCCAGATGCCGTGCGACGTCCCGAGCCACATCCTTCCATCCTCGTCGATGTGGATGGTCCGAGGCCTGGTGCTCTTGAGTCGCTGCGCAAAGCCGAGCTCCTTTGTCATGTAGGCGAGTCTTTCCCGGTAGACCCTCTCCTTCGTCTCGAAGATTTCCGTGTCTTTGCGGATGAACCTGTCTGAGATGCGGTCATACACTGCATCCCCGTTGTCCGTGTGTACCCACATTTTTCCCTGACGGTCTATGGCAATGTCGAGAATCGCGGATGATGGCAGTTCGAGTTCACCTCTATAATAAGGTCTCACGTTTTTTCCGTCGTAGCGGTTGAGACCGTTGGTTGTCCCGATCCACACGAATCCGAGGCTGTCCTTGACGACGGAAGTCGTGAAATTGTGCGAAAGCCGGCTGTTGTCCGTGTTCAAACGCTTGAACTGCATGCTCTTGACGGGAGCGGCGCTGGCTGTGATGCAGAGTGCCGTCGTCAGCAGAACGGCGAAAACAGGGCGTATGAAAAGGGATATATGTTTCATAAAATTATTGAATCCTTATATATTGTGACGATGTCTTAGTGCGCAAAAGCGCTGCATGACGCAAATATAGCCATAAAATCACTCCATTTCCCCGCTTTTTTCGCTCTGGTGCGTTTGTTTTATCCTTTGGTGTGTTTGTTTTCGGCGTTGGGTGAATGTTTTTTCAAATTTGCATTCGTGATTTTCCGTTTTGTCGATTTGAATCACAGCTAAATGCATACAAATTAATAAAAATACTAACACAATGAAAATGACCACATTAAGTACGCAGTACAGCTCTCCTGAGCTGACGCAGCACCTTTTCTGCATTGAGGACGGTTTCGCCTCATCGCCGACTGGCATCGACGGAGTTTCGACCGGGAAAATCGATTTCATTGAGAGTGAAGACCATTACACTATCTAAAACCACGGAAGTCATGAAGACAAATCTTTTGAATATCATATTGGGGGCAATGCTTGTACCCATGGCAGCAGTCCTTTCATGCTCAAAGGAACAGCTCGCGGAACAGCAGCCCGAAACAGGGAAATATACGATTACAGTTGCCGCAGGGCAGATCGGCGGGCTGACGAAGACAGCAGTTGAAGGTGATGGAACTGCAGAGAAACCCTACAAATCCGTTTGGAATGTTGATGACCGCGCCGGCCTGTTCATCGGGAAAGACGCTAATGTCAAGATGACCATTGACCGCATTGAGGATGGCGTGGCATATTTCACGGGCGAACTTTCAGAAAAGCCGGCTGCCGGGGAACAGATTTATTTTTATTACCCATATAATGAGGCTCAGGGAGAATCGGTGACGTTCAATGCTGTATCTTGCCATTTTCCTTATGGACAGAATCCTGCCGGACTCGGAACATACGACGACAATGTTGATTATATGTGGGGAAATACTGTCGTTGGTGAGGATGGGACAGTTTCCGGGTTGAAGCTTGCCTATGCCGTCGGATTTATCAGATTCTCCGTGAAGTCAGTAGCGGGAACGGTTGATTTTGCTGATGGCGGCTCTGAAACCCTGACAAAGGATGACAAGGTGCTGACAGTTTCAATTGAGGCGAAGCCGGCAGATGCTTCCGCGAAGAAACTTGTCGGAGACTTCACGATGAACCTTGAAAACGGCGAATGCTTTGTTCCGGAAAAGTCATCAGAGAACAATGTCGGTCCAAAAGTCATAATCAACTGCCCCGATGGCACAAATCTCGGCAACCTTGACGTCTGGACTTGTGTGCATCCGTTTGAACTGACTTCGCCTGATGATGTCTTGAGGTTTTGGATTCAGACTGAGAAACACTACATTATTCGTGAAGTCAAGGTTTCGGATCTAAAGACTACAACTTTCTCTGTTGCAGCCGGTCAGGTCAAGGCTTTCGACGTGAACATTACCAATTCGGCCTGGAACATTTCCGTGAATCCTTACCGCGGAGGGGTCATCAAGACTCCGGAGCAGTTTCTGCGCTTTGTTCAGGATGTGAAGAACGGATCATATCTTGACGGAGAACCGACAATCGGAGGCAATCAGTATGCGACACTGGCTCCGGATGCAAGGGTAAAGAATAGTGACATTGACAAATGGCTTGATGAAAATGGCGTTGCTAAGCTTGGTAATGACATCACAATTTCAACTTCGGCTATGTCAACTTACGGCAATCTCGCCAGCGTTCCGCTTTGGACGAAGACTTTCGACGGTCAGGGACATACGATAACATTTGAGGACGGGACACTGCTGCGCCCTATTTTTGCGAATGTTTTCAAGATTGACGAGAACAGTCCCGGCATAGTCAGAAATCTCAAGGTCGCAGGAAATATGACCTCTCCGCAAGTACCTTACACTCAGGGAACCTGCCCGTTAGTCGGAATTCTTCATGATGGGGAAGTTATTGGTTGTCAGTCTGATGTTAATATAAATATTACTTCCTATGATGCCTCTCTTGATGGCGGAAACATCGCTATGGCCGGAATCTGCCGGACTATGCAGGGTGGAAAGATTACCGGTTGCGTAAATAATGGTGAGATCTCATTCAACGCGGCATTGACAAAACCGGCAAATGTCTATGCCGGAGGAATAGTTGCCCTTGTCGGAAAGAATTATGGGACAGATGGTTTTGGATGTGCAACCTCTTGCACTTCAGAACCTTTCGCAGGAGCTGTAACAATCAGCGGCTGCACAAATAACAAACCTGTGTCTTTGCATAACACAGCTACAAATAGCAATAATCGTCTGCAGTATTGTGCAATCGGGGGTGTCGCCGGCTGGATTTGGGGCGGTGTGCCTGAAAATGACAGGTATGTTACTATCAGTGACTGTGAAAACTTTGGTGCACTTACAGTTGATGAGACGTCATTTACCACAAGAACGACGGGAATAGCCGGGGTCGGTGGTGTCATTGGATGGGCTGGTCCTGTTGCTTTTGATAATTCAGCTCCAGGTAGGATACTCGGCCCTGTTTACGGCAGCGGTGATGAAAGTCAGTGTGTAGAAGGATTTTATCTCAAGATAAATAATTGCCACAATCATAATGGGGCAACTATTTCTGCATCGCGAAAATGCGGAGGCTCGACAGAGGTCGGTTCAACTGTTTACACGCACAAAGTGGGCTGCGGAGGAATTGCCGGGATTCTTTTCGGACGATACAAAGGTTCGATGGCTGAAATATCCGGTTGTGTCAACGATGGAACTATTATAGGTTATGTGGCTGACGCAGACAAAGATAAGTTGGGACAGGGTAGCCGCTATAATGTTTCAGGAGGTATTGTTGGATATGGAGGAAGTGTCAGAATCTCAGATTGCAGTGTGAGCGGTAATGTTGGCGTCGGCGGCTATAATTTTTCTGCTGCGGGAATTATTGGCTGTGCATACCAGAAATTTGCCATATCGGGAGCTAAGGTTAAGGATTTGACCGTATATCGTGGAAATAATCAGATTAATGTCATATATGCCTCATTGATTGCAAATTATGCAAGTTCTATGAAGCGTAATGATTATTCTGTTTATGCCGGAACGAGTGTTGTCTCCTCTAGAATCAGCGGGACGGTAGGCGGCTCAAAACTGGAACCCAATGGAGTAAAAGACTATCCGTCATTGTTGAAAGACAGCGGGATAATGGGTGACGTTAATTACAAGGCCTATTGTGTCCTGTCCAATCAGGATATTGCAAAAGGCAATGCGGATAATGGACCAATCAAACTCGGTTACATCGCCATCTCCGGAACAACACATTACACAGAATAATATTCTCGGCTCTGCCATTTTCATGATATGGCGGAGCCGGATTTGTTCCCTCAAATAAAAAGAGTGAACTTTGTGCTGAAACAAAAACAAGGATATGAGAAGATTGATATTGTTGGCGTTGAGCGTGATGCTTGTGGTGCCGCTATTGGGGCAGAATGTCCGGGTGAGCGGAACCGTGAGGGACGCTGCCGGTACGACATTGCCCGGAGTGGGCGTCGTCCAAAGGGGAGACCTCAAGAATGGAACGGTTACCGACATCGATGGGAAGTATTCCATTACGGTTCCCTCGGACGGTTTCCTCGAATTTTCCTCGCTCGGCTTCAAGACTGTGCTTGAAGCCGTGTCCGGGAGGGCTGTCATCGATGTGCGGATGAGTTCCGAGACCACAGCGCTTGAGCAATCAGTCGTCATCGGCTACGGAACTTCCAAGAAGCAGGACCTCACCGGAGCCGTGGCGGTCGTGGATGTTGAGGATGTGAAGGATGCACCGGTGACTTCTGTCGCAGAGGCTCTTCAGGGCAGGATTGCCGGGGTTGACATTGTTTCTGGAAGCGGAGAGGCTGGGGAGAGCACCAGCATACAGATTCGTGGGGCGCGCTCAATCTCGGCCGGTAACGAACCACTGATTGTGGTGGACGGCGTTGTCGATGCGGTCTCCGACCTTAACGAAATCAACCCTTCGGACATCACAGGAATATCGGTCCTCAAGGATGTCAGTTCCACGGCAATCTATGGTTCGCGCGGAGCGAATGGCGTCATCATCGTCACGACATCGCAGAAGCCGCCCAAAGGCGCGAAATACACTGCAACGCTCAAGAGCAGCACGGGATTCTCTCATGTCGCAGGCACGCTCGACCTTATGGACGCGACGGAATATGCAACGTGGATGAATATGGTCCGCATCGCCCAATATCCCTCTACCTCCCTTACGCCGCAGGCACCGGGCTCCGCATGGCCCTATTATAATCCCGAAATGATGGGACGCGGCACAGACTGGGTTAAAACGCTCTCGCAGACTGGAATCTACAATAATCAATATGCGGCGGTCAGCGCACATTCCGAAGGCATCAATGTCTGGGCAGCGTTTGGCTACACCTACAATAGGGGAGTCGTCATAGGTTCGTCGTATAATCGTTACACGGGGCGCGCGAATGTTGACACGAAACTCGGAAAGCGGCTTACCATAGGCGCTCGCTTCAATCTCACATTCTACGATGTCAACCGCACCAATGCGGCAATCAGCGGTACGAACACCAACTCGGCGATATTTCTCAGTCCGCTGCTCAACACCGAGAGCACATGGAATCAGTACGGTTACGAGGAAAGCGCCGGTACCGTGTTCAACAATCCCTACATAAGCGCAAAGAATATCGACAATCACGCGGACAAATGGAGTTTCAACATAGTCCCTTGGGCCAAGATTGACTTCGGAAAGGGCCTCGTGCTAAACACCACGTTCTCGTTCACGCGCGACAATGACCTCGGCGGCTACTACTCGCCATCGTGGATGCCGGTCGCAGAGGCAAGGCATACGGGCGGCACGGCGCAGCGCACTTACTGGGATCAGCAGAAAATCCTCAGCGAGACCACTCTGAACTGGAAAAAGACGCTTCGCAGACGTCACAGCCTCGAACTTCTGGCGGGATTTACGGCAAGCCGCAGAACGCAGGACAATTCTGTCTATAAAGGTACGGGGTTTCTGAACGATGAGGCCGGCTACAACAACATGGCGGCAATAGCAAATTCGCGCAGTTACACAGCGAGCTCCTACAAATATCTGAAAACCACCATGTCTGTGCTCGGAAGGATCAACTACAACTACCGCCGACGCTACTACCTGACCTTCACCGCACGGGCGGACGGGGCATCCAACTTCTCCTCCAACCGCAAGTGGGGCTTCTTCCCGGCGGGAGCGTTCCGTTGGTCAATCTCCAACGAGGAATTCCTGCGTGACGCCTATTGGCTGAACGATCTCTCGCTCCGGGTGAGTGCCGGACGCAGCGGGAACGACGCTATTTCGTCCTATTTGTCTATGGCCACGGTGCAGACCGACCGCAGTTCATGGGTGTTCGGGGACAATCAGTTGATGGTCACGATGCCGGCGCGTCTTGCCAATCCGAACCTCACGTGGGAGACGACCGACTCCTACAATGTGGGTCTCAACTTTTCCGCATGGAAATCCCGCGTGACGATTGAGGCGGACGCCTACTATTCCAAAACCTCGGACTTGCTGCTTAGCGTGCGCAACGCCCAGACCACCGGGTACAATACATATTTTGCGAATATGGGAAGCACGCGCAACATCGGTGTGGAGCTTTCTCTCACCACCAAGAATGTGAGTGTCAGGAACTTTGAATGGACATCCGTATTCACGGTCTCGCATAATTCACAGAAGGTTCTGGATTCGGGAGCCGGCGATGAGGTCGTACCGACGGTTATGAACCCGCGCAGTTCCACACAATACATCTACGGCTACCGCAAGGGCTATCCGGTGAACGCCCTTTGGGGCTACCGCTATGCCGGCGTATGGCATAGCCAGGACGAGATAGACCGCAATGCCTACACTCGGACATACGTCTCAAACATCCGCGATGGCGCCAACGGCAGCAATGTAGGACGCGCCCGCTATGTCGATGTGAACGGGGACGGGAACCTCAATCAAGACGACCTCGTCTGTCTCGGGAGTTCCGACCCTGTGGCCTACGGAGGCTTCCAGAACAACTTCAAACTTTGGGGACGCCTGAATGTCAACATCTATTTCGCCTATTCGATAGGCGGAAAGATGTACAATCTCTCCGAACTCTGGCTCGGCTCGACCGGAAGTTCATATAACAAGTACCGTTATGTGCTCGACTGCTGGCATCCTGTCCGCAATCCGGACTCGGATATCCCGGCGGCCGGCTACCAGGATAACCTCGCGTCCGACTTTTATGTCCATGACGCCTCATTCCTGCGTCTGAAGTCGCTCACAATCAGCTACAACATCCTGCTCAGTCGCTGGTCAAAGGTGTTCAAGAGCCTGAACATCGGTGTAAGCGGTGAGAATCTATTCCTGCTGAAGCGCTACAACGGCTTTGATCCGGATGTTTCTACAAGCGGGACCGTCAGACGTCTCGACAATGGTTCGTTCCCGCGTCCGCGGACATACACCCTCAATCTTGAACTCAAATTTTAGGGAGGATACGACGATATGGAAAGGATTAATCTCGATATGAAAAGGATTTTTCTTCTTGTGACTATGACGGCCGTCTTCTCCATGACCGGCTGCTCTTTGAAAGAAAGGCTTATCAGCGACAGCGAAACTAAGGACTACTACACGACAACGGCTGAAGTGCGCACAGGACTGAATGCCTGCTACAATGCCATCCGTGCCCAGCTTGCCGGAAACGGTTTTTGGGAAGCCACCGAATGCGCTACCGATCTCATGATCTTGAACCAGTCAATGCGCTATGACGCGACTCTCGACATATCGCCGACCAAGCCCGCGATTGCCTCCTCTGTCTGGCAGTACAGCTACCTCGGCGTCATGAGGGCAAACGGCATGCTCGCGGCGATAGACCGTTCAGTGACCAGAGGCAGTTTCTCCGATGACGAGGCGCTTCCTTTGCGTGGCGAGGCCGTGGTGCTCCGCGCGTTCTTCTACTACCTGCTGACCTGCACGTTCGGCGACGTCCCATACTACACTGAAGAAGTCACCCATGAGAATCGTCCGCGTATTGCCTCCCTTCCGAGAATGTCAGCGGATGACACAAGGGACAGCCTGATTGCCGAACTTGAGCATTACCTTTTTCCGGAGTCCCTCGGCGGACTTGAAGCCCTTGAACTTAGGCGCAGCTATGACGGAACTTCCGTGAGTCGGCTCGGTGCCGCGGCAGGACTTATGATTGCAGCGAAATTCTGCCTCTGGAACAGACGTTGGGACGAGGCCGTGAAGGTAATAGGCGTGCTTGAGGACATATACGGGCACTACTCCGATTCTCCGTCCTCTTTTGGCGTGGACTATCCTCTGTCGGATGTTCCCTTCTCGAAGAAATATGTTCCCGAATCAATCCTTGAACTGCCTAACACGTTTGAAGAATACGGGCTTCAGATCACGGGAAATATTGCTATGATTGCGTCTCCATCTCATAACTACGGCTCTCCGGAAGGTTCGGACGACGAATTTACGCACACAGATGTCTATGACGGAATCGGCATTCCGGAACTCGGCAGTGACGCTCGCATATCAACTCCGGCACGCCCGACAACCTACTGCTTCATGACCGTTCTTCCATACTCCGGCCCGGACCTCCGCTCCGGTGACTATTCGGACGGCGCGTCATCTTCGAGAAACGGCTCCGGTAATCTCGCGTGGAGGTGGAAAGGATATGCCTCGGACGATAACGAGAGGCTTCCGGAGGGCTCTGAGGTGCGCTGGTTCAAGGCATCCCCTAAGGCCAACAACCGCCCTTGGCTCGGAAATAAATTCTGGTGCTACGGAATGTATTACACTCAAGATTCGAACAATTACAAGTTCTTTCGCTTTGCGGACGCGCTGCTGATGAAGGCCGAGGCTTATCTTATGCTCGGGGACCATGATATGGCAGCCAAGTACCTGAATATCACAAGGACACGCGCAGGTGTGGAACCGCTGACTTTCGCTTCTGTCGGCGGAAACGTCGAGGCGTTTATGGAAGAAATCCGCCTTGAAAGGGCGCGTGAGCTGTTCGGAGAATTTCAGAGAAAGTTCGACCTCGTCCGATGGGGAATATGGTATGAGCGCACGTCGGCCTACAATGACGGGATGTACCTGCCTGGCTTCATACGTCCGTACCACCGCTATCTTCCGATTCCTGCGGAGCAGGTTACCTATTCAGGAGGGGCACTCGATAATAGGGAATATGAACAGTGAATGCTGCTCTAAATGAAATTAAGATGTTGGATATGAGGAAATTATATATTATTGTGATGGCTGCCGCGGCACTCCTGTCCGTCGGCTGCGAAAAGCGTTTCGAGACCTCGATTGACCTCGGAATGAACACAAAAAGGATTAACATCACGACTGAAGCTCAGGAATTCTGGGTCTCTGTGTTTTCCGACGGGGATTGGATCGTCTCTGACGACCTCCAAGACGATGCCTGGATTGTGTCGGACACCCGTTCCGGCTCGGGAAACGGTACTGTTCATTTCGTGTGCTCGGAAAATGCCGGAGATGATGCCCGGTATGTCCGCTATGATGTTACCGGTGGCTCGAAAGGACGTACAGTCTCGCTCTGGCTCGTTCAGGCGGGAACAAAGGAAAAAGCTTCTGAGGTAGAATTAGACATTTGAGTATGAAGAAACTGTATATTATTTTACTTGCGGCCGTCATTGCGCTTGTCTCTTGCGAAAAACAGTCTGAAGCACCGGTCGAGCTTGGAGTGAAGGCAGATTCCGCCACATTGACTTCCAAGGGTGGAAGCTATCTGATTGACGTCCTCTCAAACGGAAATTGGACGGCCTCAACGGATTCGGAATGGCTGAGTTTTCCGGAAGGGGTGTCAGGAACTGGCGACCTTGCGCTTGTCGTCGCCTTTGAAGAGAACGATGGCGCTGACAGGATAGGAAAGGTGACGATTTCATGCGGAGGGAAGTCGCGCATCGTCACTCTTATCCAAAAAGGTTTGCTGTTCACGGGAATAGAGTTCCTTTCCGGCAATTTCCTTGCAGTGGCCGAAGGGGGCACTCATTCCGCATCGCTGCGCTGCTCGGAGGCCGAAATTGTGTTTTCGGTGGACTGCGGAAATGCGCCGATGCCTTGGGTGAGCGAAATCCGAATGAATTCCGATGCGGTTGAATTCGACATCTCACGAAATGACGGCGAGACTGTCCGCACTGCAGAACTGACCGTCGCTTCAAGTTCGGATCCGTCAATGAAGGCGATTCTGCACATTACCCAGCCCGGCATCTCGCAGACACTCAAGCCAGTTGATTTTACGCAGCTTAAGTCCATGCTGACCAAGGCCGGGAGCGTCACGTTTGAGGAAAATCTCGTGCTTGAAGGTCGCGTCATAAGCGACAATTCAGAGAACAACGGTGGCGAGAACCTGAACATATCCTCGACATTAAAGGACGACACACGCTCCTCCAGGGTCATATATGTTCAGAATGAGCTGGCAAACTCCGGCCTGCTCGTGGAATTCGTGACTGCAAAGGACAACACTACTGCACGCTTTGACCGCCTCCGTCTCCTTCTGAAGGGGATGAAACTCACTCGCAAAGGCGGAGGGACCGATGAACCGGTCCGCTATGAACTGAGCGGAGCCACAGTGTCCAATGTTCTTGAAACGGTGTCCGGCACGGCAGACGACCTTCCGCGCAAGGAACGCCGCATCAAGTTCTTGACGGATGACGACGTCTATACATACGTGACTCTCTCCGACTGTGAAATTCCGATTCGCAAGGGCCCTTTCGTGCCTGTTGACCTGCGCTACACATCCGTGATGAACAAATATCCGATGCCTCTGCGTGACATCCATGGCGATGCTACCTGGCTTCTGTCAAATGTGGGCTGCGCATGGGCTCGCGATGGGAAGGGGCTTCCGGAGGGCTCGGGGACAGTTTCGGGAGTGATTGTCCACGAGAAATGCGACAATTTCGAATGGGACAACTCCGTTGCGGCAGCACGTCTTGCCGAAGGGGTGAACCTCGACTATATAACTGGCACCGGTACGCTTTCGCGCTATCAGATTCGCCCTATAACACGCTCCGAAATAGCCATAGCCGACAAGTTCGAGGACGGATTTTCGGAGATGCTCGCGGAGTTCCGCTACATGAACAAGGTTCACGCGGCCCTCGTCAAGAACGTCGATTCCAGATACACGATTTATTCGACCTATCCGGCAGTCGCTGACCCTCTCACAGACCCGTCGATAAAGGGGACGATGCTTCGCTGGAACAACGGCAAGCAGGAAATGATGGCGGATTGGCGCGACTGGACGCATCTTGGTCCGCTTTCCGGCAATGCGATTGCAAATCCGTCCGGAGGCAACGGGGTGTATGATTTCAACGGAGGCAGCCTCCATTGGAACGTGAACTCCGTGACACGCTCTTCCGGAATGATAATCCAGGGCAACGGCTCCGCATGGTACTGCTCCAAATGGACCACGAAGCAGTGGTGGCTCGTGACCGTGAACACTGAAGGACTGACGCCAGCGAATTTCCCGCTTTCCGTGAATTTCGGCGCAGAGAACGGACTCGGCGAGACTGTCGGTGCTCCGAGACACTGGGCGGTGGAGTGGTCGCTTGACAACAAGACATGGAAAAAGGCAGCCGATTACACCGTGCCGGACTTCACTGTGGTCTATAAAAAGCGCAGCTGGCAATGCCCTGGATTCAAGTATGTGAGCGTCAACCTCCCGGAGGACAGCTCCATGCTCGGCCGCGAGGCCCTCTACATCCGCCTGCGTCCCGTGTCGTCAAGCTGCGGCTCCATGGACGCCTATGACGGACAGCCGTTCGTCTCCACCCGCGAGTCGGCGATGAACTACCTTTCGGTGCGCTACAACAGGTGACGTGAAAACAAATGAAAACAGATATGTACAGACATTTCAGAAAAATGATCTTCCCGCTCATGGCGGCGGCCGCCCTCTCGTGCTCCAAGGCCGAGCCGGAACGGATAATCGTGAAGGAGACGGAAACGGTGCATGACACCCTGACCGTCACCACGCCCTCCGCCGGCACTCCGTCCTGGGGCTCGAATCCTGTGAGGGTCGGCATCATAGGCGACTCCATCTCTACATTCGACGGCTGGATTCCGGAGGGATGGCGCAGGTACTACCCCTACACAGGCTCGGCCGGCTCGCTCACCTCTGTGGAGCAGACCTGGTGGCACCGTCTCATCTACCGTCTCATGCCGGATGCAGTCCTCGACCGGAACATCTCCTACAGCGGGACCCGTGTGACGAAAAACATGAACCCGGACCCGTCCCGTCCGGATCTCGACGAATATGACTTCGTCACGAGATGCCGGAATTTCGACGACCCGGACATAATCATAATCGCCGGGGGCACGAACGACCGCCCATGTGCGACGGCAGACCTGATGGGGGAGTATGACTATACCTCCCCGCTCGCCGAACTTGACCGCTACAGATTCCGCACGGCATACATCTGCCTCATCCGGACGCTGATGGACGAATATCCGGATGCGAAAATCGTCTGCGTCGTCAACGACCTGCTCCTGACCGGGACAGCTTCCGCCATAGGAGAGTCCATCACGGAAATAGCCTCCCGTTACGACCTTCCCTGCGCAAGAATCGAGACCACGCTGGAGACTGTCGGCGACGGCATACATCCGAGCAGCATGGGGGCCGAGCACTGGGCAGACGTCGTGTATGAGACTGTAAAGGCAGCCGGCATAGAGCGCTACCGCACGCCGGACCATGACGCCGCCATTGTCGGAAACGACGTGCTCCGCACACTGGCACCGAATGAGATACGCTGCGCCGCTGAAAGTCCCGCGCAGACCAAGACCGCGCTGAACTCCAGCCTTAAAGTGGTCTGGGACAGGGACGACCGTCTCATGCTCTTCAGCGCCGATGTCCCGGATGGGGTCGAGCACCGTGTCACCGAACTCTCTGAGGACTGCGTGACGGCTGTTTTCTCGGCTGACGAAACGGTCGCTGGAACTCCCCGCTATGCCGTCTATCCGGCTTCGGCAGTGAAGTCCTTCTCCGTTTCTGGAAATTCCGCTTCAGTCAGCCTCGACCTTTCGGAAGCCTCGTCTTCGCCTCTTTTCAGCAGCCTCGAAAAGGATGCTGACGGGTATTCAGGCATTCCGGTGTCAGCCCTGCCGATGGTGGCGAGGTCCGAAGGCTCCCTGTTCCAGTTCCGCAACCTGTTCGGCGCCGTGGTCGTGCGTCCTTATGACCTGCAGCGCGACGGAATGAAGATAAAGTCGGTGACGCTCACGTCAAGGGACGGGAAGTCCATCGGGGGCGAGGCTGTAGTGAACCTCGGCACCTGCACTGTCGGGAGTCTTTCCGGCTCAGCATCTGCGACACGCTCCCTCGACAGCGCCGTGGAAATCGACAGCTACGGCTGGACTTCATGGAGCACGCACAGTCTCAATGTCTTCGGCCGTCACGCAAGGGGCTTCGTGTTCTGCGTCCCTGCGGCGTCCTATCCTTCCGGATTTGAAGTCACCCTCACGGACGACAAGGACCGGACATACACATACTGCAGCGAAGGGGTGAGCGTAGAAGAAGGCGAAATCGTGAAGCTCGGATACAGGCCTCTCATCCTCTATTACGGCAGCGCCAACTGCATCACGGCGAAGCCCGGGGACAGTTCTGTGAGCTTCGACGCGACTCCGTACTGCTCTTTCAGCAACAGGCTCGAAAGGGAGAACACCGCAGTGGGCGGCGCGGCGGCTCTCGTGGCCTCCGCGGAGGTGCTCTGGCAGCAGGAACACGGCTGCGGCCTCAAGGACCTTTCACAGACCGCAGACCGGGGGACCGTCATACCGGCTTCTTCAGAACTCACGCTTGAGAGGAACGGGGACAGGCTGTCCCTGACTGTGCCGCTCACGGGGACTGCGGGCAACGCTGCAGTGGCACTGAAGGACTCCGAGGGCGTAATCCTCTGGTCTTTCCATATATGGGTCGGCGAGCCCGCCGATCTGGAGTGCAGCACCTCCGTCGGGGACTTCACCATTATGGACCGCAATATAGGCGCGACTTCCGTCGAGGACTTCTCGCAGTGCGGGCAGGAACTTGTCCGCAACTCGTTCGGACTCTTCTACGCATGGGGACGCAAGGATCCGTTCCCGCGTGCCCTGACGGCGGACGCCCGCGTGCAGGTGGCCGATTTCGCGATGCCGCTCTCCGTGGTCCGCTCGGACAATGTCATAGGCTCGATCGCCTGGTCCACAAGCCATCCGACTTCGCGCCACTATGTCCTTTCGTCCGGCTGCAACTGGCTGCAGACATATGTCAATGAACTCTGGGGCTCGTCCTATGCCGGGACCGTGGCCGACAACATAGTTTCCGAGAGCCTGCGCGTTCCGGGAGTCAAGACGGCATACGACCCGTGCCCGGAGGGCTACCGCGTGCCGGACGCCTGCCATCTGAACTCGCTCGCGGCTCTCAACAGCGGCAAGCTCCCGTCTTCGGACAGGGACCGTCTGTACGGCTACACGTTCAGCACAGGCAAGACGACAAACTATTTCCCTGCCGGCGGCTACGTCGACTCGGCTAAGGCTGACGCCGGTGCCGTGACCAACGAGGGATACTGGGGACTGTGGTGGACGAGCTGCGCGTCCGGCCAGAATGCCATGGCGATGTATGCCCAGGCCGGCGGAAACGTCCAGATGACCTTGGGCGGCACCGGCATACGCGGCCGTCTGATGAGTGTCCGCTGTCTCAAGGAATAGAATAATGTTCAAACGAATGGATACGATTAAATTCTTCTGTGTGCTTCCGCTGCTCGCGGTCTCCTGCATACCTGCCCTCTCCCAGCGACGGCCGGGGGAGGGACGTCCGGGGCTTCCGCATGTCACCGTGCACACCGTCGGGCAGATGAACCGCAGCGCGGAGTCCTCCCTCTCCCATGCCGGATATACGCAGTGGAGCCGTCTGGAGCCCATATTCACCTGTGACACTCTTCTTCCCACGTCGTTCTGCATCCCCGGCGATCTGCCGCAGGAGCAGTCCAAGGCTTTCGCCCCGTGCATAAGGCGGCTGCGCGACGGCAAGCTGATAATGTTCTGGCAGGCGGGCAGGCAGTCCAGTCGCATCTACTATGCCCACTCTTTCGACGGAAAGAACTGGGGCGAGAGGAAACGCCTGCTCGGCCCGGAGAAAGTGACGGTGAACGGCGCGTCTACATGGCGCAGGTTCATCGGGATAGACGCCGACATCCTGCCGAGCTGCGAAATCCTCGCCGTCTCGGCCTACTGGAACGACCGCTCCGTGGAAAGCGGCTGCGGGCTCGTGCTGCGCAAAAGCCGCGACGGAATCGTATGGGACAAGGCCGTGAGCATCTATGACGGTCCGGCGAGGAATCCGCATGTGGTCGTGCTGCCGGAGGACGGCAGGGTGCAGTGCTGGTTCAACTCCTATATGAAGAACGGCAGCACTGCCGTGATGATGGTCGAAAGCCGCGACAAGGGTCTGACATGGTCGGAAGCCGTCCCTGTGGCGAGGAAGTTCAAGTACTGGAATGACGGTGCCAAGGTCTTCACAGGGCAGGCTCCATGCACGGGCCTGCTTGCCGACGGACGGACGCTCTGCACTCTGGTCGAGGAGTGCGACGAGCCAGGCGGCCCGGGTACTCCAGGTGAATATACGGTGCACGGATTCTTCAGCTCCGGCTTTGAACCTCAGGCACTTTCCGGAGATTCCAACGGGCCGGCCGGGATGAAGAAGATCATCGACGGGAGCTCTCCGTACCTTTCCGTCTTCCCTTCCGGAGAGGCGGTGCTTTCCGCGAACGCTGGCGGCCTGCTGACCATGAAAATCGACGGTCAGGAACTCCCGCAGTGGACAGGAAACGGCAGGGGAACGGGCTGGCTGCGGCCTTTCCGCAAACTCGGTACATGGTGCAGTACATCCGTGCTGGATTCCCACCGTCTCGCCTATGTGATGGACTGTGCCGACGGCATCCAATACGGCACGGCATATCTGAACCATGTCCTCGACGCCGTGGAAATGAAGGCGGTGATTGACGGCGACGGCTCGGAGTGGCTGTCCGACAACGCGCTGTTCATCGGCTCCGATTCGGAGGTCCAGACGATTTTCCGGGTCGCGCAGGACGGGACAGACCTCTACGTCCTCGCGGAAGTCTCGGGCGCGTCGGACGGCGTCAAGGTCGAACTTGTCCTGCACAACCCTGCCTCGAAGAAGATGAAATCCGGCAGCACGGTCAGCGCCGTGGTCGACGCTGACGGGCTTGTGGAAAGCGGAGACGGTTCCAAGCCGAGGGAAATCGCCGGACTGGAAGCGGTGTGCCGCAGGGGAAAGACCCTTGACGGCGTACCGGGATTCGTAGCCGAACTGCGTATACCGAAGGACGCTCTCGGGGCTTCTGACGGGTATGCTTTCCGCGCCTGCGTCTTTTCAGGTGATGTCAGGGACTCGTTCACGGACGTCGTGGACAACAAGCCCGAGACTTGGATGAGAATAAAAAATAAAGACTGAGTGTATGAAATCATTGTTTTATAGATATATGTCTGCGGGCGTGCATCTGCGCGGCTGCCTGTGTGCCGTGGCTGCGGCTTCCGTACTTCCGCTTTCCTGCAACGCCGCCATGCTTCCCGACGGGGAGGAGACCGGGACCGTGAAAGTCACCACGGCTCTGGAACTTGCCTCGGAGGCGCCTGCGGTGAAGAACTCGCATGCAGGTGAGGAGCAGTGGAGCGCCCTGCAGCCAATGACCGGAACCTACATCGTGCTGCCCCACAAGTGGCTGCTGAAGGATGATGTGGTGGAAAACAACTTCGCGAACTATCCGAGGGTGAAGAAGATGGCTTCCGGAGAATATATAATGTTCTGGCATGGCGGGCGTTACGGCTCGCGCATCTGGTGCAGTATAAGTCCGGATCTCAAAGAGTGGAGCGAACCAGTTATGCTCTTCAAACCTGAGTTTCCGATTCTGGAAGACGGAAAGAAGGATGTGAGACGGTATGTTAATATGGATGCAGCCCTGCTGCCGAATGGTGAGATACTTGCCGTATGTTCATACCGTGCTCAAGACCATTATTCGCAGAATATGGGTTCTGGACTTTGTACAATCCGTAGCAAGGACAACGGGCGAACGTGGTCCGAACCACATCATATCTATGAGGGGTGTAATTGGGAACCCTATCTGCTTGTTCTTCCGGACGGACGCATCCAGTGCTATTTCACGGACGGAACGCCGCAGTGTCGCAATTCCGGAACTTCCATTATGGTTTCTACGGACAATGGCTATAGTTGGGGAGAAAAATACCGCGTCAGCCGTCAGTTCAAGTATTTCTACGATGGCCCGAACACAGAATACACCGGAACGCGGATTTATACCGACCAAATGCCAAGTTTTCGTGTGCTGAACGATGGCAAGACCTTGGTGGGCTTTCTTGAAGCTCGCCTGGAGCTCCCGGCAAGTAATCAGGGCCGGAGCTACTGTATGATGTCGGTGGTGTGGAATGATGGACTTGATTGGAAGGATCTCGGGGAGAATAGCGAAGGACCGGCACGACGTGCCACCAATGCACTCAGAGGAGCCGGCGGGTATGTCTGCAATTTTCCCTCAGGCGAGGTTGTGCTAAGTTGTACGTATGAGCAGCTTCTCAAGTTCAAGATTCTTGATCATAAGGGGCAGTGCCCGGTAGGGTCGACCTGGAGTGAGGACTGGTTTTTCGCTTTTCCCGGTAAGGGCTTTTGGGCCGGGACCGAAGTTGACGGACCTTGCACCATGGCCGCAGCCATGCACTGCGACGAAGGCATTCAGGTCGAACGCTTCTGGTTGAACCACCGCATTGATGCGGCTGCCGCTCCGGCTCTCGTTGACGGAGACGGCTCGGAATGGGACGGCACTCAGGCTCTGTTCCTTTCTTCTGGTGAAGGTGATGAGACCCTCGTCCGTGCCCGCCATGACGACAAGAATCTCTATCTTTTGGTAGAAACGGCATTCACCGACAGTCCCCACGCCCATCGTCTGAATCTTCGTCTTGCCGCCTCAGGTTCAAGAAAATACGGCATAGTCAGCATCGATTCGGCCACAGGCAAGGTTGAGGCCAAGCGCTTCTCTCCTGTCTCTGCTTCCGCATTCGGCACGACTTCCGATGGCCGCCGCGGCACCGTAACTGAAATCTCAATACCCTTGAGCGAGCTCGGTAATGCCGTTTCTGGAGACTACCTCTGCCTTTTCGCCGAGGCCGTCACCCCATCAGGCACCTTCGCATTCTCTCTCTCCGACCCGGCCCTCCGTTCCACTTGGCAGCGCATCCGTTTGAAGTAAATTCACAGTTCTTCGACCGAATAATCAACATTTAGTCAAACATTTTCGACCGAATGGCGGCCTTCTCAAAAAATATGTGTCGGAAAATATTTGGCAGGAACGGAAAAAAGGAGTAATTTTGTACCCCTGTTGGCAGGAGACGACCAGCAGGGGCTTCTTTTATGGGGCAGGACTTCGACGGTCGTCGGATGTTTTTTTTTTCTCTATTTATGAACACAAAGTACGTTTTCGTCACAGGTGGTGTAGCATCATCCCTCGGTAAGGGAATCATTTCCGCATCTCTCGCGAAGCTTCTTCAGGCGCGGGGTCTGAAGGTGACAATCCAAAAATTCGATCCTTACATCAACATCGACCCGGGCACGCTCAATCCTTACGAGCACGGCGAGTGCTATGTCACTGAGGATGGTGCGGAGACTGACCTTGACCTCGGACACTACGAGAGATTCCTCGGCGTCTATACTTCGAAGGCGAACAACGTCACCACCGGCAAAATTTACAACACCGTCATCAGCAAGGAACGTGAAGGTGCCTATCTTGGCAAAACCGTGCAGATTGTCCCTCACATCACTGATGAAATCAAGCGACGGATGATGCTCCTTTCAAAAACCCGCGACTACGATGTCATCATCACCGAAATCGGTGGAACAGTGGGCGATATGGAGTCACATCCTTTCGTCGAGGCCGTGCGTCAGCTCCAGTGGGAACTTCCCGAGGAAGACTGCGTCACCATCCACCTTACCCTCGTGCCCTATCTCAAGGCGGCGAAGGAGCTCAAGACCAAGCCCACACAACATAGCGTACAGATGCTTCAGCAGAGTGGCGTGCAGCCGGACATCATCGTGTGCCGCACCGAGTACGACCTCTCTCCGGAACTCCGCAAGAAGGTTGCCCTGTTTTGCAACGTGAAGCCGGGCCATGTCATTCAGTCGATTGACGCTGACTCTATATATAAGGTACCGCTCAAGATGAAAGAAGAGGGGCTTGACAAACTTGTTCTCAATCATTTCGCGCTGACCGACATACCTGAGCCGAACCTCGAAAAATGGAACAATTTCCTTCATAAACTTGATAATCCTAAGCACGCGGTCAACATTGCCCTCGTCGGAAAATATGACCTGCAGGATGCCTACAAGTCCATCCGCGAGGCCTTTGTCCATGCCGGGGCGGCTAACGAGTGCCGCGTGAACGTTCAGTACATCCATAGCGAGAACCTCAATGAGGCTAACGTGGAGGAACTGCTCGGGAAGATGAATGGAATCCTCGTCGCTCCAGGATTTGGAGAGAGGGGACTGGAAGGAAAGGTTGTCGCAATCCGATATGCCCGCGAAAAGGGAATCCCATTCTTCGGAATATGTCTCGGGATGCAGATGTGTGTGGTTGAGTTTGCCCGTGACGTCCTCGGGATGGATGGCGCCTGCTCGACTGAGGTCAATCCGAACGCGACTTTCCCTGTCATCAACCTTATGGAAGACCAGAAGAGCACCACTTCAAAGGGCGGAACAATGCGTCTGGGCGCATACGACTGCGAAATAAAGCCGGGCTCTCTCGCTGAGAAGATTTATGGTACCACCAAGATTTCCGAGCGTCACCGTCATCGTTACGAGCTCAACAGCGACTTCCTCGGCCTCTTCGAGAAAGGAGGTCTTATCGCCTCCGGACGCAACCCTGACACCCGTCTCGTGGAAATCGTCGAGCTCCAGTCCCATCCGTTCTTTATCGGAGTGCAGTTCCACCCGGAATACAAGAGCACCCCGGAGAACCCTCAGCCGATTTTCGTCGCGTTCATCAAGGCCGCGATGAAAAATGCCGAAGGCTCCGCGAAAAAGTCCGAACCGAAGACTCAGGAGATGAAGCCCGTATGCGCAAAGTCTTCGTGAATATGAAAATGTGTTGTAATTTAATGATTACAAATATGTTGAGGGTTGTCGTTCTCATTCTTCCGCTCCTTCTCGGAACTGGTTGCCGTGACAGGCAGAAAAAGTCAGCTCCGGTGGTCGAGGCGATGCGCTGCACCATCGAGGTCGTGAACGAATATCCCCATTCCACGGAATCTTATACCCAGGGACTCTTCTTCCACGATGGCCGTCTCTACGAGAGCACTGGGCAGTACGGATATTCCTATTTCTGCGAGGTTGACATTCCGACAGGGGAGCGCAGTCGCAGATTCGACATTGACAGCAAGTATTTCGGTGAAGGTTCGGTGATTCTCGGCGGGAAACTCTACTATCTTACTTGGCGCAACTATGTGACCCTTGTCTATGATGCCGCGACTCTTAAATTCGAGCGGAGCATCGTTAATCCACGCGAGGGCTGGGGGCTGACGACGGATGGCAAGTCATTGATTATGAGCGACGGAAGTTCGAACATATATTTCCTCGACGCCAATTTTAAGGTTCAGAGGCGAGTTGTCGTGAAGAACGGGAGGAAATCTGTGGGATTGTTGAACGAACTTGAGTGGATTGACGGGAAGATTTGGGCGAATGTATATATGAGCGACAGCATCGTAGTCATAAATCCGGAGAACGGCGTCGTTGAGAAAATCATCGACTGCCGAGGACTGCTTCGCGAAGACCTGCGGACACCGGTGACTGACGTGCTCAACGGCATCGCCTATAATCCCGAAACTGGGAAGATTTATCTTACCGGCAAGCTGTGGCCGCGTATGTACGAAATTAAGGTAAAAGACAAATAAAAGCGGATTGCTGCGTTACGCGGTTTGCCAAAATCCTCACAACCATTAGGTTGCTGCGGTTTTGACTTCACCGCAAGCCTTGCACTCCATCTTTTATTTGCCTTTTATCGGCCAAGAGTTATTTCTTGGTGATTTGAAGATTTTTTAGCGGGGGTACTTGAGCAGCGGCTCAGGTTGAGAGAGTCCCATTGAACCTGATGCGGCCAATACCGCCGAAGGGAATGCACAACTCCAAAGGACAGAGCGCAGTGTCGCGCAGATTCCAGCCCCCTCGTATAGTATTAATTTTTAGTTAATTGCTTTATGCGAGGTTTTCTTCTTTTAGCGGTGCTAAGCACCTTGTATCCCGGGCAGATTGCCGCAGGGAAAAACGCACCGGATTGCGGTGTTATCAACATTCAGCTTTCGGATTCGCCGGAAAAAACATCTGTCGCCGGGGAGGACAGAAACAGAGTCGAGAGGCTCGACAGTGTCGTGGTCGTGGCCTCCCGTGCCGGTGAGAACACTCCTGTCACCTACACCATGGTAGGAAAGGACGAGCTCGTGCGCTCCAACCCGATAAACTCCCTTCCGATGAACCTCAGCCTCCAGCCTTCCGTGATTTCTACGAACGAGGGCGGAACGGGTCTCGGCTACTCGAAGATGACGGTCCGCGGCAGCAAGGGTTCTCAGATCAACGTCACGCTCAACGGCATAACCCTCAATGACTCCGAGTCGCAGGAAGTTTTCTGGGTGAACATACCGTCGCTCTCCACGCTACTCTCTTCCGTCCAGCTCCAGAGGGGACTCGGAACTTCAGCAAACGGTGCGGGAGCATTCGGCGCGAGCGTAAATATGAGCACGGCATCGGTGGGCACCAGCCCTTTCGCGACGGCAGATTTCGGCTACGGCTCCTATAACACCTTCACTTCGGCAGTCGCGGCAGGCACCGGTCTCACGAAGTCCGGCGTCTATTTCAACGCCGCATATTCCCGCAACTTCACGGACGGGTACATCCGTAACGCGAAGGCAAACGTGCAGTCGGCTATGGCAACCCTCGGCTGGATGAACTTGAACAACTCCCTGAAGCTCACGTGGCTCATGGGAAAACAGCACACCGGCATCACATGGAACGGCATCGACCTCGAAACCTACGGGCATGACCGCCGCTACAACAGCGCCGGCGAATACTACGACTACAAAAGGAACGTGGACGGAAGCTATGTTCTTGACGCCGATGGGAATAAAATAGTAAACTCGACTCACTACTACGACAACGAGACCGACAACTACACCCAACATCATCTTCAGCTGAATTACACCCATCAGTTCGCGAACGCTCTAAGCTGGAGCACGACCCTTAACTACACCAAGGGCGACGGCTGGTACGACCAGTACAAGACCGACAAGAAGTTCAAGAAATATGGTATGGCTGACTACGCTCCATCTGGCTTCAAGACCTCGGACTTCATCATCAACAAGTGCATGGACAACTGGTACTTCGTTGCAAAAACAGACCTCAGCTATAAGAACGATTTCTGCAGCATCTCCGGTGGAATCAGTTGGTCACGCTACTCCGGCGGCCACTTCGGCAAGGTTCTCTACAGCGAAGTCCTCGGCACCGACTGGCAGGCTGCGGACGGCATGACATACGAGAAATTCAATGCCAACAACCTCTGGTACTACAACAGCGCTCTCAAACAGGAGTACAACGCTTATGTTCGTGGCGAGTACAGCCCGCTCGAATGGCTTACGACCTACATCGACCTCCAGCTCCGCGATGTGAATCTGTGCATGTGGGGACGGGGAGACGAGGACAATCTTGACATGGCCTACAGCAACAACTGGCTGTTCTTCAACCCCCGCGCGGGCGTGACCTTCCATAAGGACGGACATCGTGCATATATTTCTGCGGCACAGGGGCATCGTGAGCCAGGTCGTCCTGACATAAAGGAAAACATCGAGGCCGGAAGTAATATGGGCGTGCGTCCTGAGGAGATGGTCGATGTGGAACTCGGATATGAGTGGACATCGTCGAAGTTTGCCGTGGGCGCGAATTTCTATTTTATGGAATATTGGGACATGCTCCTTGAAACCGGCCGACTCTCCGACACCGGCTATCCGATCAAGGACAATGTCAGCCGCGCCTTCCGTCGAGGAGTGGAGATTTCGGCTGCCTACGACCCTTTCAAGTGGCTCTCCCTTTCAGGAAATGTCACTCTCAGCATGAACAGGGTAATGAACTACAAGGAGTCGTTCCAGCTTTATGACGCGAGCGGTGAGGCGGTGTATGACGCTGACTGGAAGCCGGTCCAGAGGGAAGTGGACTTCGGAAAGACGACTATGCTTATGTCCCCGTCCGTTGTCGGTATGCTCCGCATAGGTTTTAAGCCGTTTGCTGCTGTTTGCCACAACTCATTGAAGACCACGACACTCGCGATCGACGGCAAGTATGTCGGCAAACAATATGTCGACAATACGCAGAACGACAGCCGCTCTATTCCCGGCTATTTCGTCTCCAACCTTTCCCTCACTCATGAGTTCTCCCTCAGCGGACGCTACGGCACTGCATTCGCGCATGGCGGAGCCATCCGTCTCGGCCTCTATGTCAACAACCTGCTGAACAACCTCTACTATGTCGACGGTACCTGCTGGTATAAGGGCATCAAGGAGGACGGTACGCAGGTGAGCGGTATTGGCATATTCCCGCAGGCTCCTGTCAATTTTATGGGCAAAATCGGATTAAGTTTTTAGGCATCCCTTTTGACTCAGTGCTTTTTTCTTGGTAATTTTTATTATTTTTGCAGTTCCGTCTTTCGGGAGGCGGAACTGCTTTTTGTAAACATATAAATATACACATAATTATGACGGAGAAATATCTCGAAATTGCATCGAAGTTTGACCTGGAGGGCCAGATTTGTGAAATCAAGCCTCTTGGAGAGGGATTCATCAATGACACGCTCATCGTTAAGACGGCCGGTAACGACCCTGACTACATCCTTCAGCGGAAAAACAAGTCAGTCTTCCCCAACGTGCCTGGAATGATGGAGAACATCTGGAAGGTGACGAACCACATAAAGAAAAAGGTGGCTGACCCGATGCGTGAGACTCTGACCGTCATTCCTGCAAAGGACGGAAAACTCTATTATGAAGATGCTGACGGAGAATATTGGGCAGTCTGCGTTTTCATCGGCGACACTCTTTCATATACACAGGCAGACACTCCGGAGCTTGCCTACCAGGGCGGCAAGGGAATCGGACGCTTTCAAGCTTTGCTCGCGGACTTCCATGAGCCTCTCGTCGAGGTCATAAAGGGCTTCCACAACATGCGCTGGCGTTTTCAGCAGTGGGACGAATCCGTTGCCCGCAACGCTGCAGGACGTGTTGACTCCTGCCTTGAAGAAATAGAATGGATTGAGTCCCGACGCAAAGAAATGCTTGATTTCGCAACACTCATCGAGAATGGCGTCATTCCTTGCCGCGTGACCCACAACGATACGAAGATCAGCAACATCCTCTTCGATGCGAAGACAAAGGAGGTCCTCTGTGCCATTGACCTTGACACGGTGATGTCAGCTTCCGTTCTCAACGATGTCGGTGACGCTCTCCGTTGCTACACCAACACCGGTGCCGAAGACGCGCAGGATCTCTCAACCGTCTCCATGTCTCTTGAAATGTTCACGGCCTACATCCGAGGCTACCTTTCGGAGATGGGTTCTTCCCTCTGTCCTGCTGAGTTGGACAACCTCGCCTTCTCCGGTCGCTACATCACTTTTGAGCAGGTGCTCCGCTTCCTTATGGACTACCTCGATGGTGACACCTACTATAAAACGAAGTATCCGGAACACAATCTCGTCCGTGCCCGCGCCCAATACAAGCTTCTTCAGTCGATGGAGGCGCAGTTCCCGCAGATGTGCGAAATCGTCGCCGCCCTGCGCTGACAGACGGACTTCGACCGCTCATTGACTTACCGACGGGTTCAAATTTGTTTCACTTTCATAAAAAATAAAAAAATATCTTGTGAATTTGTTTTGAATTGAATACTTTTGCGCCCGTTTTTCCGAACAAGATTCGGATGTTGTATAAGGTGAGTAAAAAATGAGCTTCGGCGTACTGAGGAAGTTATGTCTTACGCTGGCGTTGATTATGTCCGGCGTGGCTACCATGGGGAAGTCAATAGATAGATCTGTCGAAATACATTTCCGGCAAGGCTCTTCAGTATATGACCCGAACTACCGCGGGAACGCGGAACGTCTCCAGAAATTTTCAGATGAGATAGTATCCCTTCATGCGCGCAATTATGAGATTGTCCGCGCTGAGTTCCAAG